>Ga0222637_1000238_pt1 | contig 27877 bp, 40 predicted proteins | sample AntAcemetagen143_FD_181149 | JGI IMG/M metagenome (GOLD analysis project Ga0222637, IMG submission 181149) | Saline water microbial communities from Ace Lake, Antarctica - #143 | ecosystem: Environmental > Aquatic > Non-marine Saline and Alkaline > Saline | place: Antarctica: Ace Lake...
AAAATATTTACTTTTTAAAGAACTTGAGCATATTCGTCAGCCTTCGGCTGACTTAAAGTCTGATTCATCCCCACCGCAAGCAGTGGGGTTTTTCTCAGACAAAATATATAACATCTTTCCATCTCTTTGATGATTTAGATTTTATATCTCTTAATAGTTGCAAATACTCTTGGGAATCTTTATTCATTTTTTCATTCTGATCTGCTTCACTAATTATTCCGTCAACCATAGCGGAATTCACAGTAAAATGTCGGGATTTTCCGGGAATAGTTTCTTTACAAAAATCCTCTTGTATAGAATTTTGTTTCCTTAGTATCTCTGTAACTTTTTCATATGTGATTTTATTTATTCCTTTTCTTTTAAGACAATTATTTAATACCTTAATCATCTTCGTCTTATTAATATCCTTAAATAAATAAGAAACGCCATTGAAAGACTTGTTCCATTTTGCCTTACCTTTCTTTATTTTTATAAATCTACATAAGGCAATAAGGTCTAACCCTTTTTTTTTCTCACTCATACAGCATCTCCAAATCATAATAAAAGATATCTCTTATCGTATGCATCTTACTATCAGAACATAAAAATTTATGATATTTAGTGCATTTTAATATCATCCCATTATCCAACTCTACTTCATAGACATCTTGTTCTCCAGTCTCAAAGATATCAACAACTTCATCCTCAACTAATTCACTATCTATACAATAATATTGAGAATGCCTATTTGTCTTGATTTCATCTATTTTACAACTATCTAGAATAATGTTAGGCTTATTCTCAGATTTAAATTTAGCGAAAAGATCATCTATTCTATAATTATTTCCGGTTATCTTATCTTTGATCGTCACACTTCCATCGAGACATTTATTGAACCCATAACTAGCAAAAGGAATTATAAACTTATCCCAATACTGTTTAGCAACATCTTTTGGAACTCCATTATCAACACAACCTTTAATAAATTGTTTTTCAAATCTATTCATCAAATGTATCTTTTTCTTACCAATAGCCTTAATCATAATATAGCCATCTGTAATAGCAAATCCAGCAAGAGAATTACAAATTTGCATAATCTGCTCTTGATACACAAGAATTCCATAAGTTACTTCTAAAAATGGCTTAACATATTTTTCAATAGAAGGATGGAAATAATCAACTGAAGACATTCCTTTTTTACGAGAACAAAATTCTGGAATAGAATCCATAGGTCCAGGTCTAAAAAGAGATATTCCTGCCATAATGTCGTCAAAATTATCCACCTCAATATCTCTCATTGTCTGCCTCATACCATATTGTTCACATTGAAAGACTCCTGCCAAATTTCCACTTCTATATAAAGCGAAAGTATCATCATCATTAACTTTTAAATTTTCTACATCTATGTCTATATCATAATTTTCTTTAATTAATTTTACTGTTCTTTTAATAACTGTTAAAGTCAATAAAGATAAATTATCAAACTTAATTAAACCAATGCTCTCAAGTTGATCCATTGTAAACTGAGTAGCTAACATTCCTTTTCTGGCTGTTCTAAGAGGTGCTATAGTTTCTAATGGCACATTTGAAATCACAATCCCTGCTGGATGTGAATTATGAACTAATATCTTATTAGCAATATAATTATGCTCATTATTGAAAAAATCTAAATCATCATCTAGAATAGAAATATCATAGACTTCTTCATCATCTATCTCTTCAACAGATTGTATCTCAAATAATTTAATATCCATAATTTATCTATTCCTCTATTGCATTTTTAGGGTGTGTATCTGTCTCATCTAATAAACTCTCTATATTGTCATTAATAGTTTGTAATTCTTCCTCGACAATATCCTTCTGCTCCTGCCAAAACATCAATTCCTCCAACTTCTTTTCAAATAAATCTGGATTGAAACGAATAAGTAAACGTTTTTGTCTCATAATATAAAAATGAGTATTTTTATACATTGCCCTATTAAGTCTCATAATATCTCTTTTAGTCACCGTAGATGGAAAAAGATCATTATCATCATCTATTTCAAAATTCATTATATTTCCCCCCTTACCATATCTATAATTTCTTTATCTCCCATTCCTACAAAATCATCTTCCCAAAGCACCAAAGTTTCATATCCATTACTCTGTGCCAATTTTAACTTATGATCATCATACTCCCATATATCCGATGTTTTTTTCTTTGCCCTTGCTATAACTACCATATAATCTTTATCATACATTCTCGGATTAGCATGAAAATAATTTCCCTGCATTTCTATTAATAATTTCCCCTCAACAAGAAAATCATATAATCTCCACTTCGTTTTTCCATTCTCATAAAAATTCAAAGAGAAATTTCTAATATAATGCAGCTCCTGATCATCCAGAATTCTTGCCATTCTTTTTTCTGTAGAAGCAGGATTCTTATTATTATTAGACTGTTTGCGAGCCTTTTTAAGAATTAATATATTTCTCTTTTGCCTTTCCTTAAAATTAGGAGCAGTGTAATAAGGGTTATTTTTACCAATTCTTCTTTTCGCATAAGACATTATACTAGGATGATCTCTTTTTGTTAAACCCTTATTCCAAAGACCATCTCTTTCTATTTGATTCTTAGCCGCTTCTGATATATTTCTTAATTTAATACCATAAAAACGCATAGTATCTAAAAGAGTCTTTTTATTCACTTTTAATATTTCTTTCATCATTGGCGTACTTTTTTTATCAACAATATACATCTTATCTAAACTTCTTTTTGAAAACCTTTTATCACCTTCATATTTACACTTATAAACCAAAATAGGACAATGCTTTCTCTGCTTTTCCTTTCCATATGAAGAAGTTACATGTCTCTCTAATGAAATTCTTCTTGAAAAAACTTTTCCGCATATTTTACATTTATACATTACTATACCTTTCGTAAAAACTTTCTTGCTGCTGGTGTAGTAATTCCACTTTTATTCCTCTAATTCCTCTTTTTTTAATCCATAAACTTTATATTTTTTAATATTTTTTCTAATTTTTTCAAACTCTACACACCCTTTATCTGTAAAAATTAAATGTTCATCAGTAACATTTATAAAAGAATTGTTAGATAATTTTAATCTATAAATCTTTTTTCTTCCAGTTTTAAAAAATCGAAATTTATTCGTATATTTAATTTGCTCATTATTATCTACATATGCTATTTTTAATTTAGTAGAGAGTTGATCTATTCTCACCCATCCTTTATTTGTTAAGATAGGAGTGTCTTTTGCTAAACAACCAAAATTTGCAAAATTGCCCTCTATATCCTTAACATGCCTCATTATTTGAGGATGCTGATCCATATAATATTTAAAATCAGAACAATATTTGTAGGCATCTTGAGCAGTTTTAATAATTTTAGTTTCCCCATATTCATCTCTTACTTTTAAAAATCCTTTTTTGGGAAAAGGAGAAAGAATTTCGTTTACCTTCTTAACATTGTCTGTTATATAAGCTTCTTTACCTTTATGAAAAGAATCGGCAATATCTAAAACTTTTACCATTCTTGTTATGCAGGATTTAAACTTTAATAAACCATGAGTTCCTATATTGCCAACATTTTCTCTGCCATATTTTTCTATAATATATTGATAAACTTCATCTCTTTTTTCATCATCAAAATCTGTATCTATATCTGGAAAACCAGCCCTGGCAAATGCTCTTCTGGAGGGCATAAATTCATCTGTTGGTTTCGTCTTTGTTATGCCTAGAGCAAAAGCTGCCCAACTATTAATCTCATTTTTATCTCCAACCCTATTTTTATTTTTCTGCCAGATATCATAAAATGCTTCTAGATTATTCTTGCCATTTAATCCATCTGTTAACTCAAGTAGATCCAATTCTTCATTTACTTTAGATATAACATCAGGTTTATCTGTATGCCTTTTTTCTATAACATCTATTATTTCTTGTCTTATTTCTTGTCTTTTCATTACTTCCTCAATCTAGGTCTATTAATTCCGCAATTTTTATTCTATCAACTTCTTTAGCACTTTTCTTTACTGCAAAAGGAAAAAGTTTTTTTCCTGTATTCCCTGCCCTAAAAACTAGCTCTTTGCCAACTTTTCCAGGTTTACATTGATAAATTTCATAAGGAATAAGAAACTCTTTATCCATATATTCTTGTGCTTGGTCAAAAGAAGAAAAATCTTTATCAAGAATTTCCGTTCTTTCGGTTCTATAAACTAAAAAAACTACATAATGTTCTTGTTCTTCCATCATTCTTCTAAATCCAATAACTCCCAATCTTTGTCTAAATAAAACAAGACTATTTTAGGCTCAAACCAGTTTTCAGGATAACCAAAGAGATCCTCTAATGCCTTTCTTGTCTCTAAAGGTAATTCATTTACTGGTATTGTGGAATTCATTCCCATATTATATCTCTATCTCTCCCCAATTTCTAGGCAACCACCACTTATCTGGCTTTGGAGGAATAATCATTTTTTCTTCTGGAATAAGAGTAAGGGTGTGTATTAAATCAGGATTAATTATACATCTTCCTGGCAACTCTATCATCTTAAAGCCCATTCTTATCTTTTTAGGATCACCTGCTGGAAGAACTTTAATATTCATTTTTATATCTGGCATTTAATCTCCTATATCTATACTTTCCCAATTTCTAGATTTCCACCATCTCCAAGAAGGAAAAAATCTCCTTGCTCTAATCTCAGATATTGAAACTGTAGGAGTAACCTGCTGAACAAACCAATAATATCCAAATTCTTCACACCTCCATTCCTCTATATCTTCTTTTATAGTTATTGGCATTTAATCCTCTAAATCTAATGAATCATTTCTAGTCGTGACATTCCTCAGGGCAAGCCCTGAGGCTTCTAACCTATTAAACTAGTTAGAACTTTTCCTGTTTCCTTGACGACCACCTTTTTCTTCTTTACAGAAGAAAAATGAACCTTATCGTCTCCACAGGCGTTACTTCCCGTATGCCCTACGGTAGAATAAAAAACATTTAAGCCTATTTTTATTTTCATCTGCCATTTAATATCTATCTACGCCTCCTAGATCATCCTCTAATTCTCTATTCTCATCCAAATCATCTGTTGATCTATTTACTATCACTAAATCATCATCTGAAAAACCAAAGTCGCTTGCCTTTACAAATTTCAAATCTGAAAAACCCAAAAATCTCTCCCAGATTAAAGAGTATTCTAAAGGATCAACTCCATAAGTTATATCTAAACATCTAAGCAATACACTTGCGAATCCAGAACCTCTACCACATCCTACTAAACATCCTCTTTCTTTTGCTTCTCTTATATAATCCTCAACAATTAAAAAATATTTTGCGAAATCATAATTATTACTTTCTTTTGCTATTTTTACATCTGCCAATTCTCTTTTTAAAGCAGCAATATGTTTTTCACTCCTATGCCAACCTTTTACTTTTAAACCTTCCCAGGCTTTCTTTTCTAAATACTCATAAGAAGATTTAAATTCTTTTGGAATATCAAATTTGGGTAATCTCATTCCCCCAAATAGATTTTTTTCAATATCTGCTGTATCTATTCTTTCAGCCAACATTACAGAATTATATAAACACTGAGGATTCTTCCCAAAAATATTAGCCATCTCTTGAGCACTTTTTAAATAATATTCATCATAAGGATGATGTAAATGTTTAGGGTCTTTTATAGAACGAGAACTACTCATGCACATCAAAATCTCTTGAGACATAGCCTGTCCTTTTTCTAGATAATGACAATCATTAGAAGCGACAACTGGAATATCTAGTTCTTTTCCTAATTTAAATATTTCAGGAATAATAACTTTCTGTTCTATAACTCCAGTATACATTACCTCTAAAAAGAAATTACCATTAAAAATCTCTTTAAACATAGCAGCTACTTTCTTAGCATTATCATAATTATTTTCTTTAAGAAGATGAGAGTTTATTAAACTACTTAAACAAGCTGAACCTCCCATTAAACCTTTACTATGTTTGTTAAGTAATTCTAAATCAATTCTAGGACTTGAATAAAATCCCTCTAACCACGATCTTTGTGATAATGTGCAAAGGTTTTGATAACCTTCAAAATTCATAGCATAAAGAGTAAGGTGCTTATTTCCCTTTCTTCCTTCAGGTTGATTTTGTTTTGCCACTCCCTTCTTTCCCTCATATTGGCCAATATTCATTTTACGAGATAAATAAAATTCACAGCCAAGTATAGGCTTAATAGGAGGATAAGGAATTGGTGTTCCTTTTTTATCAGCGGTCATTCTGCATTCTTTAAGAAATTGTATCCAGCTCATCACATTCCCGTGATCCGTAATAGCCAAAGCAGGAAAACCCATTTCTCTAGCTTTCATAACAAGTTCTGATAGTTTTGAAAGACCGTCAAAATTACTGAACATGGAATGACAATGAAGATGCACAAAATCCTTATTACTAAAATTCATATTCTTTTCCCTTCAACCATTTTTCAAATTCATCTTTATTATAATTAGAACTCTTTTTAATATTTTTTTGCCACGAAAGAGGTTGTAAATTATCTAAACAATTTATTAATTTTAAATCTTTGTTAGTTATTTCCATCTTCTTCCTCTACATCAATAAATCTAAATGGATTATTTTTCATATTTTTATCTCAGGAAACCCCTTCCCTTGTGGAAGGGGAGGAATGAGACATTAAATCAGCCGAAGGCTGATAAATTATCTCTTCCATATTTTTTTTAAATTTTAACATTTTCTTAAAGGTTTTTAACATATTAACTCGAATATTATATAATAGTTCTTTCAAAAGTTCAGAGTATAGAGTTCTTTAACAAATACCTGTTAAAGGCAAAACTCACAAGGTAAATATAAACCACTTTCCTACCTTAGTAGGTAAGACACTCTTAAAGAGTTAACGGTTGTAATTAGTGGATCTTTACATTACATTTCAAAGAACATTACTTAGATAGTATATCTTACCTAAGTAGGGCTGTAGTCAATCAGCCTATTGTAGCATCGTCATTATGACGATAGTTACAAGCCTCCCCCTTTATGGGGGAGGTAATTGACAAAATAATCTCTTTTAATCTTATCAGCCAACAAAGCATCAACATAATCTTGTCTCATACAGCCCAAACTCACCCAATAATCTCTAAGATCTTCCATATCTTTATCAGTAAGACTCATTCATCTTCCTCTATGTCCATTAATCCAAATCTGCTTATATCAGGATGAGTTTTTAATATTTCATTTTTCTCTGTAATAGCTCTAATTTCCACAATATCATCAAAAGATAAATTAGATATCTTTAACCTTGAACTTCTATCATAAACTGTAAAATCAGCAGTATTATCAGATACGCCTTTAACTCTAGTTTTATTATGACTTATTGTATGATAAGAATAATCACTTTGAAAATTTTTCTTAATCACTATAGAAAAAAATATCTTAGATTTTAATAAATTTTCTAAAACATCCTTAATAATATCTACATCAGAAATGTTTCTATTAATTATTGTACTAATAATATGTTCTTGTCTGATAAATCTCATTTACTTCTTCTTACTAGAAATGCTTATTTGGATCGTAACTCTCCCTATGTCCATCCCTAAATTTTACATATTTGGGTTTAACTCTTTTAACCCAATCTGCATCCTTTTGAAAACACTCTGCATTTTTATTAATTACGCCTAATCCTTTTATAGCAAAAACTCTTTCACATTTAATTCCATCAGGAGATATAAATGGCTTGTCTATATCTTTAAAAGATCTTATATCTTCAAATATTTCACCTGTTTCAGGATGCTTATAGATATAAATCGGCATTGTTAATCCTCAATATCCAGAATATCAAACCAAGAAAAAGGAGTAGGCAACTTAATCTCAACTCCATTACTTGAATAATCTTCCATTAATCTATAAAAATTAGATGTTTCATTATTATCAAAAGCATCCTTCCAATCTCCACCAACATTAACCCACTGCCAAGCATCTGCATTACCTCCAGAAGCAGAATAACCTATAAATCCACTACTATCATGTCCTTCAGTAGACGTATCTGCTCCAACAAAATAATTCTCAAAATATGGACTTGAGCCAGTAGTAGAAGAAGAATATGTCACTAGATTTTCCCCATTCCACTCATAACCAAAACTATGCACCCAGGGACCATTTGTTGCTGCCATTATTCTAAATCCATTAATTCATTTCTGTTTATTCTTTCTTTTGTTTTTATTCTTTTTTTACTCTTCGCTTCCTTTACTATATCGACAATATTTCTTAAACTAATACTATCTGACATATAATTTTGCACCTTACGATTAAGTAATTCAAAATCTTTAAATTCTAGACCTAATACTTCTTCATAAGAAATGTCAAAAAAACGAGACACAAGGAAATAGCTTCCACTTTCGTCCCCATTCTCTTTTACAAAAGATATATAATCACTAATATCTTGTACAGTCAATTTTTCTTCAATCATCATCCAAATCTAAAAAACTGAAATCGCTACTCTTACTAACAGGCTTTTCAGCATCCTCTCCTCTTAATTTTTTAGAATATAAGTTTATTAACTTCAACCCCTCCTGAGTAGCATAAGCTAAAGTCTCTTTATGTATCTCTGACCTATGTTTCATATATACACTATTCTTTTTCCATTTAGAAAAAGAACCATAATCAGAATGAGAAATTCCATGTTTGCCAAAAACATGAAATGCAATTGGATTTCTATAATTATTGTACAAATAAGGCATAAAGTTCTTCTCTACAATATCCTCATCTGAATAACCCTTCTGTCTTAAATAACCTACTGACCAACCATAAGCAAACTCTTCATTAAGTTCCTGGCTTACCGATGACTTACCTTCTTCAAAATAAGAGTAATGACATAATTCATGAACTATAACTTCATCTTGATTTAACTTAGCTCTTATGGCATATTTATCTCTAGGTGCAACATCCGCTCTAGAACGGGTAAAAACAACTATTTTAGAAACCTTATTATAAAATCCCCCTGCATGACCAAAACCTAATTTTTGCATTAATTGAGGAGAAGGCTTATATAAAGTAACATTTTTAACATTAGCCCTAGGAAATAAATTATCCACATAATCATAACACTCTTTAAACTCTGGATAATTAATCTTTCTAGTATTTATATTATCTCGAATCTTATCTATATTCTTACGAAGCAATTCTATTTGTTTCTTATTTGAAACAATCTTTTTATGGTTTGCCTCAACAATATCTACCATTGTAACTTTTTTAGCACTCATCTCAATAAATATCCTTCACACGCAATAACAAAAGAAACTTCTGGACCTTTTGAATACACCCTGTATTCTTTAGTTATCCCCATTATACTTATTTTCTTTTTTTCAATTGGATTAGTACAATCAATTGTCTCACACTTATCACAAAGAGGACTAACAAAACCCTGATGAGTTACTTCCATCTTATTAACAGATAATGTTTTACACCTATATTTCATTTTTATGTTCTTCTAAATTTATCTTTATCGGGAACTTCCCCTCTTAACATAGCAGATTCTTCAACAGAATTAGATTTTATAACTTTTCTTTTTTGCATAGATTCGATATCTTCTTCTTTAACATCTCCCCCCACAATAATTGTAGTTCCATCTGAAGATTCTACAGGAGCATTAGGAGAAGATGTCTGAGAAACATCAAATGAAGAAAAAGGAATTTGACCGCTATTAAAATCTTTTTCAACTTCCTCCTCTTCGTCTCCTTCTTCTTTTGCCTCTATTTGAGTTACAGGAATAACAGGCTGTTGAATAGCACCTTGTCCCCTAACAGTTGAATAAGCAGGGGTTCTTATATTTGTTCCTCCTCCGATAGCTCCTTTGGTACGCAAGTAATCAACTACTTCTACCATAAAACCCACTGAAAGAACCGCTACTTCCTCCTGAGTATCAAATGTCTTAGTTCTTACATAAGAAATCTTATCTTCTTGAAAAAATTCAACAATAATAGGATCCATATTCTCTGCTTCCTCTTTATTAGGAGTATATGTAAATTCTATTTTTACTGGTTTTTCTGATATAGGCATTTCATTTTCCCCTAATTTTATTTTTCATTCTCTTTAAAAATTCATTTTGTAAATTATACATTCTTTCTTCATATTTTAAAACAAAACCAGGTTTACCCTCTGGCTGTATAAACTTACCACAATTTGGACAATATGTCCCATATACATTATTATAGCCTTTTATAAAACACTCGCAATAGCTACATAATGTATTCATAATCACTCTGCAATAAAACGCTTACTGATCTATTATAATATATTCTAGAAATAGCTTCTCCAAGCAAAGAAGAAACTGATAAAACACTTACTTTGGGTTTAACATTTTCACCTTTTTCTGTTTGTTCAATTTGCTCAAGTATATCAGTATCTTTAATAGGCACTGTATCAGTTATAATTAATTCATCTATTGGATCTATTGAAAAAAGTCTTTCACATGCTAACGGTGTTGAAAACAACCCATGAGTAACTGCTACTTTTATTGTTTTAGCCCCCTTCTCTTTAGCAACGATAGCAGCCTCACAAATCGTTCCTGCCGTAGAAAGCATATCATCAAACATTAAAACATCTTTACCACTTACATTACCAACAATAGCGGATGGTATTACTTTGTTATCAGTGATCCTTCTTTTGTCTATAACTGCTATATCCACATTTAATTCTTGTGCATATATTTTTGCTATTTTCATATTTCCGACATCAGGTGATAAAACAACTGTGTTATCTAAATTATTACTTCCTTTAAAATGTTTAACAAAAAGAGGTGCTGCCCTTAAATGGTCAACAGGCATATTAAAAAATCCCTCTATTTGAGAAGCATGTAAATCTATAGTTAAAATCCTATCTACATTTGTAACCGAAATAAGATCTGCCACTAATCGAGCTGTTATAGGGGTTCTGCCCTCTGTTTTTCTATCTTGCCTAGCATAGCCCATATATGGAATAACAGCAGTTATAGTCGAAGCTGATGCCCTTCTAAGACAATCAATGTAAATAAGTAACTCAATTAGATTATCATTTACTGGAGTACAAAGAGGCTGTACAATAAAACATTCTTTTCCTCTAACATCCTCTTTTATCTTAACCATCGTTTCTCCATCTGGAAAACGAGTTACTTCAGCTTTCCCCATATCCACTTCTATATAATTGCATATTTTTTGTGTTAATTCTTCATTCCCAGTACCACTAAATGTAATAAAATTATTCACTCTCTTCCCCCTCTAATTGAGAACGTTTACCATAAATTTTATCAAAATAATCAGAATCAATAATCAATGTATCATAAAAATGTTTCCAAAACTCTTTATCAAATTTAATCAATACTTCTCGTGGTTGAGGTATTTTCCAACCGCTATCCTGGGACCATCTAGCAACGCACTGAACATCTGGATTATAAAAAACATCCCCTATAGATGGTTCATATTCTAAAATATAAATATTTCCATCATAAAAACAATTTAAAACCATTGTTCCCATCCCAAATTTGCTCTCTATTGTAACATTGGTTCTAATAACCCATTTTTTACTATAAGGGTATTCAGCAAGCATTATCTCCTCAACATCTTTGAAGACACCATCTGTTTCAGCCATAGTAACATCTGTAAAATTCAAATCTATTTCTAATTCATTATCCATATTTATTAAAAAATCCCATTCTCCCTTAGTTTATCTTCTTTTTCTTTTTCTTTTTGCCTCTTTGTTTTTTGATTTTTTAACTCTTTTTCCAACATCTCTTGATAATATTCCCTATATGGTCTTGCCCCATCTAATCTATTCTCGGCATATTCACAATATTTCTTTGAATTATCAATACCTATATAATTTCTTCCTAAAACATATGACATATAACAAGTAGTCCCTGTTCCTGAAAATGGATCCAAAACAACTTGTTCAGGAAATGAAAAAAGTTTTATAATTCTCTTACACAATTCTTCGCTAAATGGAGCAGGATGACCAACTCTCTTCTTTGTCTCTGGCTGAACATTCCAAGTAGATAAAGTATATTTCTCAAATTCCTCTTTAGTTAAATCTGAAGAGATATCTGATTCTAACTTCCAATTACCTTTCGAGAACCCTATAATATATTCATGATTGCGCCTAATTATAGGATTACTCGCTGACTGATAGCTCCCCCAGGCAGTCTTTTTGCCTACTGCCTCACTCTTTAACCAACATATTTCTGTCCTAAATTTCCATCCAATATTTATCATTATTTCATAAATATGAGGATAAATAGCTCTGATATATTCTTGATCTTTATCCTCCTGCCTATTAGTCATGGCATCTATATTAATAAAACATCTTCCCCCTTCAGATGTAACTCTATAGACCTCTGTAAAAACCTTTTCAAGCCAATCTATATAATCATTATAAGGCAAATTATCATCACAATTTTCATAATGACCTGATCTATTTAAAACATTATAAGGAGGACTCGTAAATGTCAAATGAACATAATTATTTGACAAATCTTTAAAACCCTCTAAAACATCTTTACAAATAATTTTATTTTTGATAAACCTCATCCAATATCTCCATTTTCCATTAAAATTTTTTCTTCTTTCTTAAAATAATTTGCTTTTCTTTTAAACAATCCCTCTGATATTAAAAAATTATGAACCTTCCTCAAAGCATCTATATCCCTTGCTACCATAATCTTATCTATCTCAAAAAAGAAAGTATCAAAATCTATCAACTCATTTTTATCTAAATCTAATTCTTCAAAATGTCTTTTGCATATATGATTTATTATCAAAATTAGTTCTTCAATCGAATTATCATTATCGATAATAGTCCCTTCTTCAATAGCATTTACAAGGGAATTCATAACATCTACTTCATCTATATTTATTCCTTTTACAAGTCTCTTGGTTGCTTCTCTTAAAGAAATGCCATCTAAAGCACTCAAGAGATTTATAATATTCCCCCCACTTTTACAATTATGAACCAATCCCAATTTAGTAACAAAAGAATTAGAATTTTCTACTTCAATATCAACAACCTTTCTGCTCTGTTTACAATCTTTAATTTCTTTAATTTTTATAAGATAATAATCTACCTCATCTATTTTTTCATAAAACCCATTTAATCTTTCTTTTTGGCTATAAGATATATACCAATATTTTTTATGATGCACCCCATTTCTATCAGATCTTGCTCTTCTTACATTTAAAGATGGTAATAATTTTAATTGAATTGATAAATTAAAAATAGAATAAGATAAATTTTTTGAAACAGATGAAACCATATTTTTAGATTTATTACCATCTCCATCCATATAACCATCAAATAATGCCTGTTGTAAATCTATAGGCCAATTAAAAATTAAACCTGGTATTTTTTTATTTGAAGAACCATTACCAAACCAATAAGACATTTGCTGAACCAAAGAAACACTACAACAATCTACTTCACAAGTATTATTATATAACCCCCTATCTTTTATAATCGCTTTTAAACCAAATTCTTGTTCTATAATTCTTTTAGTATCCTTAGCTAAAGTTTCAATCTCATTAATATTAAAAGTAAATCTTAAAGCTCTACCATATGAAGATATACTACCCTCTGCCAAATACAATCCGCATAATCTAGATACATTCTTATTAGCGACAAGCTTCGTTACCATCTTTGGTTTAGGACCCTTTTTATTAATTTTTAAAATATTAGGGACATATAGATCTATAGATTTTCTTTTATTTTTGGGAATAACTGGAAAAGCTAAAAAGTCTCCAGATTTTAAAGAATCTAAAGTATTTTCAGAAAATTTCAATTTATTTAAATATTTTTTTGAACGATGCCTTCGTTTTGCTTTATTTGAGAATTTTAATCTTCCCTCTGTAAAATTAATATAAGGCAAACAACTTAAAATATCATTTTCTTTCACATATATACATATATGATCTTTTGTAATCAATAAAGGATCTTTAAAAGAATTTAATTTAAGTTTAAAAACATTTTTATAAGATTCCTTTTTGTATAAAACTCTCGAAAAATCGCCATTTTTATCTAGAACTCTATCATTTAATTCTATGTCTATAATACGCCGAAGTCCATTTTGTGTATGAATTAATTCATTTTCTTCTAAGCATCCATAACAAAAATAATTTTGATACTGATTATCGAGATAAACTATAAAAGAAGGATCATTATCTCCCGTGTGTAAAGGACAACGATAAACCAATTTGCCTGGCTGTTGCCTAGAGGGAACAATCCCCCTACTCTCTAAAAAATCTACAATCTTTCTTTCTTTGAAAATACACTCTATATGATATGGAAGTCCCATTTATTCATCCCAAACAACATCATCTCCGCTTTCTTCTGCTTCAAAAATCTTATTCATAAGATCATTTTCTACTGGAGCTATCTCAAAATCTTCCTCACTCTCAATAAGACCAAACTCAGGAGTCACAAATAAAGTCGCTTTGTATTGACCATTTGAGAATGTTCTTTTTCCATATCTTGCTTTCACAACATAAATATCCATTAAAGATTTTTGAGTTGGATTCACCACTTGGGCATATATATTATCTGAATCCATAGAAAAAGTATGTGCCCCTCGTATATCTTCTGAATGTATTATTGATTGATCTTTACTGGAACTAGCTGTTCTAATTCTTTTCAAAGCATCTCTACCCAACTGAGCACCTGATACTACTCCGAATCCCAAACCCTGGCCAGCTCTTCTTAATTCTTGGAGCATATCACTAATTTCTAGGTCATGTCTTCCTGGATGATCTACATCAGGAGCTAAATTATCTATATAATCAATAACTACAACTCTGGGTTCGAAAATAGTAATATATTTTTCTACCTGTTTTCTGATATAAGACACTTTTGTTTCTTTTGGCATTTGAAGAATATAAAGTTCTTTCTCATAAGCATCCCATCGTTCTTGAGCTTCAACTAATCTTTCTCTTTCCTCATCAGTCAATTTAATAGGATCTGCAATATTTTCAGAATTTACTCTTGCTTCTCTAGCCCATGCTTTATCATACATTCTATTTTCTGCCATTTCTACCGGAACGAATAAAACATTATAGCCTGCTTTCCAAACATTCATCGCTATATTCAACATCATTGTTGTTTTATAAGATCCCGTATCAGCACAAAATAGAGTTAAAGTCCCCTCTGCAAGACCTATCCCCATTGTCTCATCTATTTCAGGTATTCCAGTTAATACCCTAGGAGGTTCTTTTATTTTTCCTGATCTAACTCCATCAATCCATTCTAATTTATCTTTAGAAAAAGTTCTTATATCATCATAAACTATTGTTCCTGAAACAACAGCACTGCTACTTAAATTACTTAAATTACTACTAAGTTCATGCAGAGAAACTTCCGCTCCCAACCTATCAAGACTATCTGTATAAATTTTAATATTTCTTTTAGATTCTCTCTTAAGATAATTATCAAAAACTTGAGATAACAAAAGAGGAAAATTATTTTCATTTTCAAATGATGTAGCACATTCAGCAAAAGATATTTCCTGTTTTTTTCTTTCTTGAGGAGAAGCCATTTTATTAACAATGCTAAGAAATGACTTTCTTGTTAATAACACATCTTTGTCAAAAGAATCTTCAATAGCAGACAAAATAGCCTTGTGAGAATAATCGAAGCACTCCTTTTTAGTTTTACTTTCTAACCAGTCTCCCACCAACTGTTTATGACGTAATAACAAACCGATAAGACGCTGCTCTGTTTTTAAAGATGTTTCTATCATAATTTTACTTTTTCGCTCAACGGTATTTTAAAAGTTTCTTTACTATTCATAATCCTTGTAATCCCTGCTCCCAAATCTCTCTCCACATTATAACAGGCATCTCTTAAATCATATTGAAAAACAAGAATAGTGGGTAACTTATTAGCATATCTACTAATAAAAAAGGGAGTAATAATTTCAGAGATAAAAGCTGTTTGTGAATCTGAAGATTTTATATTATGATAAATATTATCGACCACAAGCCAATCACAATTTTTCCAATCCGTGACCGCATCGGTATTTTTAACCAATGCATCTTTTAATATGGCAAAATCTATCCAATCATAAGTTTGTCCCTTCCTCCCTGTTGGCATCCTTAGTTTGATAGCCTGGGACATGATAATAGAAGCCACCATTGTTCTTCCGATAGGTCCTCCTGATGAATCTCCAAAAATAGCTACGCTAGATCCCTTTTCAAGTCTTTCCATCATAACCGAATGAGATCTTAAGAATCTTCTTTGTTGAGAATCGTTTTCCCCTTTTTCTTGTATCTCCTGCCATGACATGCCCCAACAATATCTACAAATGCTATCTTTTGCTTTATTGGCTATTGTTGGAGGAATTAATCTAGATGTTAAGTCAGAAGATCTACCTGTAAAATCAAAAATAGTAAATTGATTATGTTGTGCAGGAATTACAACTTCCGCATATGCACGGGCTTCTGCTACATATGAGCAGAACCGTGCATCCCTCTCTTTTAATTCATCAAACTTCTTCTTAAAATACTTTAAAGCAAATTCTTCTTGTTTCTTTTCTTTTAATTCTTGTATGTTTCTCATTCTAAGTCTATATTCTTTTTGGTTTTTAAACCCAAATTAACTTTCCCCTTATCAATGGCATTAGCTGGTCTACACCTTTGCTCCGCCCACTCTCTAATATCCCCAAAATCTTCATTTCTCATTATAAACAAAGGTTTAAAACCTTCCAATGCTTTCCTAATATCATCATCATTGATTTTTCGCTTCTTTTCCTGGTAACCAACAAGCATCGCGTTACCAATTCCTTTTTCTATTTCTGCTCCACTATAATCTTTACTAACGTTATCACTTGCAAGTAATTTTAGATTAAAGTCTTTCACTTTTAATTTTCTTTTACGAAGCAGAATAGAAAATATCTCTTCTCTTTCGATTTCATTAGGAAGATCTACGAAAAAGATTTCATCAAATCGACCTGCTCTTAGAAATTCCGCAGGAATAGAACCATGATCATTTGCTGTAGCAACTACAAAAACAGGACTTGTTTTTTCCTGCATCCAAGTAAGAAAGGTACTCAGAACCCTAGCTGTAGTTCCTCCATCACTTCTTCCACTAGATTGAGCTCCAGATAATCCCTTTTCGATTTCGTCGATCCACAAAATACAATTATGACTTATAAAATCCCCTGTTACATATAAATGAGGATTTCCACAACAGGCATCATAAACGTATCCATCGCGTTCAACTTCTTCAACCAAAACTATTTCATCTTCTACAATCTTCTTTTCGATACTCTTTTGCATGACAACTCCTACATAATAATTGACCATTATTTATATCAAAAAACATTTTATCTTCATATATTAATTCTTTATTAAAACCATATTTTTTTATAAAATCATACATTGCTACATACCTATGATGAACCGTTAAATTATTTTTTCCATTACAAATAACACATTGGTTTTTATCTTTTTCCCTAACATTATTACGCCATTCATAATATCTTTTACAATGTCTTACTGACCTAACAAATCTATGATAATTATTATCTACGATATTTTCGTCTGTTAATCTACCAATAGGACCAAAATTAATACGACATTTATTAGAACAATAATGACTTGCATAATATTTTTTTTGACTATGAAAAATTTTAATTCTTTTACCGCATCCATCGCATTTAACAAAAATTTTCTCTTTTCTATTATCATAGCATTTTCTAGAACAATAAGAACCAACATATGATTTTTTTTGCCATAATGTTCTTCTAATCTTTTTTTTACACTTTTTGCATATTAAAAAATATTCACTTTTATTTTTATAACATTCTTTAGAACAAAACTTAGCTGTATTTCTTCTATAAAAATTAACATAAAAATCCTTTTTACATTTTTGACAAATAATTAAACATTGTTCAAAACTTTTTTTCTTTCCCATCTACATCTCCTTGTATATTATTGTTGTATACAATAGAGATTCTTTCTTTTTCTTTAAAATCCTTTGCTTTTTTCATATTTTTTTTACCATCCATTAACAAATGATCTTTAGTCGTTATAATACTTTTTCCACTTTTCGTTGTTATTTTTATAAGATTTTCTTTAATTGGGGTCCTGGTTATGGCTTTTAATTCAATATTTTTTACAGATTTATCAAAACCCTCTATCTCTATTTTTTTTCTTTTATTGATATAAACTACCTTTTTTATTTCTTTCTCATCTTCATCAAAAATAGAATAACCATTACTATCATCACTTAATTCTTCATTAAATAAATCTTCTATAGTAATCTTTTTATCTTCATTTATAGTTACAAAAGTTTCTCCCAAAATGCAAGGTGCGATACTTTCTGCTAAATTAAGAGCGTCTCTTGCCCTAGCTTCTGATTGACCTACTAAAGAATCAAACAACTTACCAAAATCTAAACGAAGCAAAGGCATTTCCCATTCTCCAGAGATAGCTTTACAAACCAAACTTTTACCTGTACCAGGAAGACCTAAAGTAAGCAAACCTCTTGGTTTACTCAAGCCATAATCTTCAGCTTGAGATGAAAAACAATCTTTCCTTGATTTAATCCACTCTATTAAGTTTTTTAAACCTCCTACATCAGACATGCTAGCTACATTATCATAAAAATCTAGAATACCACTCTTTTTGATAATTTGCCTCTTCTCTTGTAGGATAGTAGGAATATCCCAACCCTTACTACAAACAATAGATTTAGCAAAAGCGGTTTGAGACTCCATAAGAGTTAAACCGCTAACAGAATTAATTAGCTCTTCTTCCTGCTTTTTAGTTTTATCTGTAATAGCGGGAATTTTAGAGGCAATACTGTCAACCAATTCCCACAAAGCTGTTCTTATTTCTTCTCTATTGGGATAAGGGAAATTCAAAACAGGAATAAGATTTTCCAAAGTAGAAGTAGCTTTATAAGCAGGTCCAGTAATTATAGTTGAAACTATGCCCTCTAGACTAGAGATTGCTTTCAATCTTCTCTCAATATCAGGATTATCATCTATAAACCTAAAATAATCTAGAAGAACAAATATAATTCCTCTAGTACCTTCTCCTCTTTTCTTCTCAACAGCCTCTTTGTTATTGATGTAATTTTTGCCTTCATTAAGAATATGTTCCAAGATAGGAAGAGGCTCTTTAATAGTTTCATCTATTCCTCCAGCAACTTCTCCACTATCTAAATCAATCAGACCCCTAAAACAATCCCAAATAAGGCACTGGTAGCCTCTTACTCTAGAAAAGTGGTCTAGAAAACGCAATAATCTTCTTTCTTCATTAGTGGTTATGAAAAATAAAGGATATCTTGTTTTCAACAGAGTAGAAAACTCTGTATTAAACTGCTCATCAGCCATAATACTTAGTGCTTTTTTGCTTTCATCTTTGGTAACTTCTTTCTTCACTTTTGCCATCTTCAAATCCCTTTATAATTAAAAATATTTTGAACATCAGTATTTTACTTCTTTTTTGTTTCACTTTCAAATCGGGTTCAGCACTGTCATCATACGACAAAAAGAACCACCTTTAGTTATTTTAACATTATCCCATTTAGCCTTACCTTCAAACGATAATAAAGAATTTTCTATCTTATCTTTCGCTTGTGATATATACCCCATCTGCCTTCCTCTTAATTCAATAACATACTTAACCTTTCTTCCATGCTCAAGAAGACTTACAACTTTATTATTTTTAACCTCTAGATCATGATCCGCTATTTGGAAACCGAATCTAATTTCTTTTACTTTGTCTTTATGAGATGGTTTTTTCTGTTTTGAATTTTTATATTTTAATTTACCATAATCCATTAATTTACAAACTGGAATACCATCTTTTTTACTAGAGACCTCCACAAGGTCTAAATCCTCCTGCTCAGCTCTTTGAAGAGCCTCAAAAATAGGAATAATTCCTATCATTTTTCCATCTTGAAGAACCAGCTGCACGTTTGACGAATTGATTTCTCCATTAACTTTGTATTTATCCATTTTCTCCTTTCATTATAAAATTAAATTTTAACATAACATCTTCTGATTTAGAAAACACAACATTAAGTTGTAAATTAGCATCTATTTCTTTTGTTAATAAATTTAAACCCGCCCTCTTAAACACCAAAGAAAAAGGATAGGGAGAAAACTTTTCAGTTACCTCCTGCAAAACCCCAATAGCTCCATCTTCTTTTATCTTTAAACAAGTATCTAAAACCTCTTTAATTGCGACATCTATATCTCTTCCCCTAACCTCCACTAACCAATTAACAGCTATCACAATTCCATAATCACAGAGAAAACCTATTTTGCTCAATGAATAACCTTCTTCCATCTCTTCCTTTTTCAAGAGGACATTTTTAGGTGACTCTTCTTTACCTTTTCTCAACTTATCAAATTCTCTTTGAAGACCATCTTTGTAATTATAATTACTCGCAAAATTAGACAAATGATATTTGTCTCGCAAGCAACTAAAATATAGCTTTCCTTCCTTTCTTACTACATCTGAAGCAAATTTATCAAAATAAAAGACAATATAATCTCTCGTAATTAAAGGTGTTGAAATATTTGTTAAATCATACAAATCATCTCTAAGTTTATTAACTTCAACACATGCGGCAGGAATTCTTAATCTTAAACTTGTTTTAAATTTCTTTCTATATAACTCAAAAATAAACATTACAAAATCTCTTGGTTTATCCCAATCAAAGATATGCTTCTCTATATCAGTAGAGCGACGCCTTCCTTTAATATCTGTAAAATCTATATATTTCGTTTCATTATCTGTTAAAATAAGCCCTTCCCCTGAATCAATAAATATTTGTTCTGATGAAGGCAATAATTTTTTTTCTTTCTTAGTTTTTTTATTTTCAGATATTTCCTTATCTTCCTTGAAATCCTTAACTTGATAAGTCTCACAATCCATAGCCTTAGCCAATGCCTTCTTTATCATGTTATCTTGTTCTTTTGACACTTCTCAGATCCTTAATCTGCAAGTATTATAAACTCTTTTGTATCCTTCTTATTGTTATCCTTTTTTCTATACTTATAAGAATAAGACACTTCTTCTATAATCGCTCTATTTCTATATTTTTCTATTACTTTACGTATCTCATCTATTGTTCCCCAACTTGAATCATTATAGCTTACTACTATCCAAGGAATTTGTATAGTTAGCGATATCAATTTGTCAAAATGCCCTTCATAATTTTTGCTATTGATAAATTTATTTTTTCCTTCCGCTATTTTTCTCATATCCTCTTTACACCAATCATAATAAGTATCAAGAGGTGTCTCTCTTTCTTCCCTAGTTCGTAAAGTATGAAGTATTTCAAAAAACTCATACATTGCAGCGTAATCACTTTGATCTCCACCATAAGGAGGATCTATATAGCATAAATCAACATCTAATCTTTCTTTGTTATAATTCTCTAGCAAATCAATTGCATCTTTATTCATAACCAAATGACAATTAGGATCATCAGTATAAATAGGTTTTGTCCATCTAATATCATTAAATGTCATCTCTTTACCCTGATTACGTTTATGACTTAATCGATGATCTAATTTAGCCAGAACCTGCCCACTATTTAATCTACCTCCAAGAAAACATTTTTCCATAATATAATTTTGCAAATAAGCAAGAGATAACATTCTTTTCATCCATATAGTAGGACTTGATGTGCAAAGACTAAATAAATCATCTATATTCAAACGATAATCATTAATCTTTTTTATCTCTGCCTCTGAAAATCTATCTTTATAATTATTAAAAACGGGATTAGGATCTTCATCTCTTACATTACTAGTAAGATATTTTTTATCTTCCTTTGTTAAAACATCCCTATGATTAGTAATAAATGCTCGTGCATTGATACAAGATGATTCTAGAATATCATTACAAACCACTCTTTTATCTAGTAATTTCATTGCCATTGAAACATATGCACTTCCACAAAATAAATCTAATACAGAATTATATTCTATACCTTGTTTATTAATAGCCTGTATTAAAAATGGAAGTAATTTTCTCTTATTGCCAACATAAGGATTTTTAAATACTCCTAACTTACTCTGAATATTTAATATAAGACTCTCTTGAGTCACTTCGGTTTCCATAGTATCAAAATTTATATTTTCTGGTCTATGTATTTTTTTTGCCATATTAGGGCCAATTCTTAAATAAAAATTTTGGTTCTGTTTTATACATCTTTAATCTTCGCTTACTTTGAGCTAACATATATTTACAATGATCCATAAAATCTATAACTGTTGCTTCTTTTTTGCCAGGAAAAGGACGTAAGACCCTCCCAATCCTTTGTAAAGCTCTTGTAGGAGATTTCCCTCCACCTGCCAAAATAAGAGTATCCAATGGACGACAATTAATTCCCTCATCAAAAATCACCGAAGCAATGGTTATCCCTGCCTTGCCTTCTCTCATTAAATCTAAATGTTCCTCTCTTTTTTTACCACTATGGGAACCATGAATAAAAGTGCTTCCTGGAATAAGTTTTTCTAGAATATTACCATGTTTAATTTGTTTACAAAGAATTAAAATATTCTTACCTTGTTCTGCTAAAGAAATAGCCATCTCTGACATCCATTTATTTCTCATCTCATTTTCAACAATTGCTTGTTTATAAATATTAGGATAACTTTTCTTTTTAATACCTAACATATTTTTAATAGATATAAGATAAATTGTTGGTTGAACTAGATACCCTCTCTCTATTAAAAAAGAAGCACTTATATTAGATATACATCTTCCAAAACAACCATCAATTAAAATATCATCTCCCTTATCTCTCCAAGGAGTAGCTGACTGGCCAAATCTATATTGAGCAGAAATAGAATTATCAGATATTATTTGACACGTTTCTGATGCACAATGTTGACATTCATCTATAATCATCAATTTAGCAGTTTTTATAAGATCTTTTATTTCTTGCCTCATATCACTAATATCTGTATCATCTTTAAACACATCTTCTTCATCATATTTTACCCAAACTCCCCCAAGTGACCTAACAGCAGTTTGAATTGTCATAACAGTAATATCTTCTATTTCTTTATGCCCCCCTCCTATCATCCCCACTTTAACAGGTATATTACTTTTTCTTATAAATTTTTCAAACTCACTTTTAGCTTGAATAGCTAGATCAATAGAAGGAACATAAAAAACTGTAGGAAAAACTCCTAATTCTGCAATAATACCGGCGGCTATTAAAGTTTTTCCAGATCCCGTAGCGGCCTTAATAATTCCTCTTTGAGCTAATACAGATTTCTTTATTGTATCTATCTGATAATCTCTTTGCTCATATTCATCTGATAAAGAAAGAATATTGCTGGTAGGAGATGTTTTTCGTATATCCTGAAGATCATATTTAACCTGGTACTTATCTAGGAATTTCATACTCTTTCCTAGAAGTCCAGTAGGAAAATGAGTTTTTGACTTTGGAATATTACATTTACACTTTGCCTTATTATAGCAAACAGTGCTTATTGTACCGTCCCAATCCTGTCTCCACTCTTCTCCTCTTTTATAATTACCATCTGCATCTTTATATTTACGATTATGACTTTCAATTAACCAAAAAGAATCTTCTGGCTTGTAGCCCAAATGCCTTCTAAACTCCTGATATATATCACTTGTCAATCGACCATCTAAATAAGTAACATTGTTATCAACGCGAAGGACTATCTCTCCTGCCTTAGACATTCTTTATTATTATCTCCACGAATTGATTACTGATCTTCATTTATATAAGGGACTTCTATTCCTAATTGATAAACCTTACCTGTTTGAGGTTTTTTCTTCTTTTTCCACTTTTTCTTTACATCCATTTTTGATTCACCATCATCTTCAAAAAGATTTTGGACAGAGCCTCTATCTCCATCAGTAGGCTTAACAGGAGGATGTGTATTTAAATCAGTTGCTAACTTAATATAATTAAGCGTCTTTATTTTCCTCATTCTTTTCCTCAAAAAAGTTATAAATGGCACCCATCTTTTGTTTAACGCCATTTATCTTATTATACGCTAAAATCTGCTTTCCATCCTTTAATAAAAAGGTTGCTTCTTCCAATTTAACTAGTACATCTTTTATTCCATCTTGAACCTTTTTTTTATCAATCATATTTTTCTCCTCTTATCTTTTTCATTCAACTATAAAAAATTATACAAAAATATAAAACACTTTTAATTACCAAATCCGACTAGATGAAAGAAGAGATTGAAGTGTTTTAGTTGGATCATTTGGATAATCTGTTGTTTGTTTTGATTTTATCCTTAATAATAAATCAAAAGGAACTTCTTTCTCTTTGCCCATAGCTCCTCTTTTTTGTTTAATAGTTTCCACTTTATCCCAAAAACTTTTATGATATTTCTCTAAAGTTTGATGAGTTGACCAGTCTGTTCCTCTCCTCGGCTCCAACATACTTTCTAAAACTCCCAAATACCACCATTGAGAACTTACTTCTGGAGAAACCATCTGTGCATATTTTCTCAAATCAAAAGAAGATCCAGATCTTTCTTGAGGAATAAAATCAAATAAATTAATATTTAAGATATTAGTTAAAACATAGATAAACTTCTTCTCTTCTTGTTCCCCATCAAAAGCCATCTTAATAAGTCCCTTAAACTTTTCTAATAAATCAGTTTGTAATATTTCTTTTACAACTGTAATAGGATCTAAATCATATGCCTTAAGAACCTCTACAAAAAGAAAAGCATTTTGAACAATTTGACAGTCAACATAATTCACAAAAACAAATGGATATGATTGACCCTCAATAGATTTAATATCCCCATCTTTATAAAATTTGGCAATATCTATATACGGGTTCTTGCCACAAACAATTTTAATATCTTTTAAAGAAACATCAAAAATAGGACAAATCAAATCTTTCATTAATATCCAGATAAAAGGTCTTTGGTAAAGATGCTGGAGAGTTAGATCCTCTAAATAAGAGGAAAGATTAATATCTTTGTAAAAAAGACTTCTTAATTCAGAAGCAAAGTTTAATAGAAAATTTTCCTTTTTTTCTAAATCTTCAAATAAAGATCTGCCATCCATCTCCATTATCTTTAAATATTCATCTACTATTCTATAAATAGTATGAATAACATTCTTGGTTCCTCCAACATTAATACAATTTGGGCCTACATCATCTTCTTCAAAATCAAGATTTAAATCAGAAAAAGGGACTCCCTTCTCCTTACAAATAACTCTTAAAACAGATTCTGCTAATTTAAAATCGCTTACTTTACTCATTATTTTTCTCTTTTTTATATTCATATCTTTTTATCTCTTCAGGAGACATACCCAAAGCTTGTAAAAACTCATCATTTGTTTTTAAAGTCTCTAAAAATTGACTATGCTCTTTTATTTCTTTTAACGTTATTTTGCTTTTTAAATTTGGTCTAGTAGGCTTTTTATTCATTTTTTTTCTCTGAGAACTTTCTAATTTAAACATTAAATCTTCTTTCTTGAATTCTTCATGAACATCATATGGATCTGAATCATAACCCTCTTCTTTATCATCTTTATCATCTTTATCATCTTTATTAGCCAATACATCTATTGACAAATCAACTAATCCCATAGTTCTTATTTCAAAGATAGTCATATTCCTACATTTCTGACAAAGTAATTCAACAAACAAAAGCTCTTTTTTCTTAACTTGATAGCTCTCTCTTATACCTATCGCCTTTACAGACTGAGGCTCAAAAATATGACCGCACTTATGACAATCTACTTTTTCTCTTTTTAAAGATGATATAACCCATTGTGGTATATCCAACATGATATTTAACTCCCAAGATATATAATCTAACTTTACATTATAATATTAAGTTCTTTTTTCCTTTAATTCATTTCCCTGTGAAAGATCTCCATACCTTCATATGTTGCTTAATCATTTCCTTTTGATGCTTTCGAGTATTCCCCTCTGGATTAACTCTATACATTATTATCGGCTCCTGAAGATTGTGAAATTTATATCCCTTCTTAATTGCTCTTGTCCATAAATCAAAATCAGGAACATACAAAATATCTTCTTCTTCTCCATAACCGCCTGAATCGATAAAAGCATCTCTCCTAAACATCATTGTGGGGTCGATCATCGGGTTCATACACTTGTTTTTTATCATATTTACTATTTCTTGATGAGTTTGAGGAGGATAATCCATAGGCTCTTCTTCTTTGTCAATTTTAAGTGCATGACCTCCCAAAAAGGCTATCTTTTCGTTTTTTTCAAGAAATTCTACCTGTTTCTCTAGTCTATTTAATAAACTAACGTCATCTCCGTCTTGAATGGCTACATATTTGCCACCAGAAGCTCTCACAGCCTCATTACGGCATTTACCACAACCTTTATTGTCCATATGACTTATTATCTTAGAGTCTCCCCTGTAGCCTCCTACGAGCTTCTTACAGAGATCGAGAGTTCCATCTGTAGAGCCATCATTTACTAGGATTATCTCTATATTCTTCTTCTCCGCTTGTAAAAAAACAGAATTGAGAGATTCCTCTAGATATTCTTCACAATTGTATATTGAAATTATTATACTAACTAAAAATCTATTCATGATATAAAAATATTATAATAAATATCACATATCTCTGACCAATTATATTTTTCATATATTTGATCTCTCCCACTTTGTCTCTTCCCATCTAAAAAAGGAGGATCGCTCATTATTAAATGAATATAATTAACATATTCTTTAATATCTATTTCATTTATAACCTTATAACCCTTATGATCAACTTGATCATTTCTTATAACAAATCCTCCTTGTAAATCTTCAACATTGCCGACATCCATTGAAACCCAAAGAGTAGAAGTAATCATAGACTCCAACATAACTAATGGTGCAACTTCTTTTCCTGATGTAGAAACCAAAACATCTGCGGCATAAAGAGCACTAAGAACATCTTCTCTAGGAATGTTTCTTAAAAACTTATATTTAAAAAGTGTTCCATCTTTTGATTTTTCTTTAAATCTTTTTTTACATCTATCCAAAAAAATCTTCTCATGAGGGTATTTAACGCTATTTGAAACCGACAGCATAGTAAAGTCTTTCTTATCTCTTTTCTCAGCAAATTTCTGTCCTATATCTGCCATATATTCATTATTTTTTCCGTAAAAGAAATTAGCCAAATTTAAAATAATATAATCTGTTTCAATATTATATTTTTTCCTAAAATTCTCTCTATCTTTTTTAGTAATCTTAAACTCATTTAAATCAATTCCATTAGGGATGATAGTGACCCCTATTCCTTCTTCAAAACACTTTTGATAATCAATATATTTAGAATGAGTTATAACTTTAAATCTTTTCCTATTCTCCTTAAAAATCTTAAATAAAGATTTATCTGCTATCATCGCATACATGCCAACAAGAGCTATACTGATATCTGGTTTGATTTGATCAAGATTCTCTAATATTGTTTTCCAGCACCAGCAACTATCTGAATATACAAATATATGATCAAAATCTTGTATCTGTTTTATAAGTTCTTTATCTCTTAAACACTTTTTGTATATAACTCCATTATGTTCCATCTGATATTCAATATTATAACCAAAACAGGTTACTTCCATGCCATAATCATTAATCATACTTTCAGATATAACTTTACAAACATTTTCACTTCCACCTGTACTTGGATATGTAAAATTACAAAATATCCCTAATTTCATATCTCTCTCTCAAAATAAGTAATATTGGATATAATTAAACCATAATTAGTTTCACTTTGCCGATAAAATCTTATTACAATTAATTTTATATATCATAGTTCAATTTCCTCTCCCATAAAGGGAGAGGATTGTCCCTAACCAAGAGGTTGAGACGTTTGGGTGACTGAAAACACCCTGCTACTCGAAGTTATACCAAGAGTAGTTAAATAATTTTGTTTTATGTTT
>Ga0222637_1000251_pt1 | contig 26815 bp, 47 predicted proteins | sample AntAcemetagen143_FD_181149 | JGI IMG/M metagenome (GOLD analysis project Ga0222637, IMG submission 181149) | Saline water microbial communities from Ace Lake, Antarctica - #143 | ecosystem: Environmental > Aquatic > Non-marine Saline and Alkaline > Saline | place: Antarctica: Ace Lake...
AGAATAATTGCCTGATCCTATAGTTTCTCCTGATGTTGAATTAAGTATAGTTGTGATAGATGTTATTAAACTATTGTGTAATGCTCCGCAAACTGTAAGGTTATTTCCCCCGCTTGGGCTTTTTTAGTTGTTTTCATTTTGAATATTGAGTTTAATAAAAAAAAAATAAAAAAAAAGGGGTTTTCAATCCCTTATGTGTAGAAGGTTTTACCCTCCTACTCCGCCTCCGCCCATGTTGGCCTGTTTAATTGCGGATATGATTAGTACAACCATTAAGATTATAACAACCATAGCACCCATCAATATAAACAATCCAAACCAATCCGGAACGTCTGCTAGTTCTTGTATGGTGTCGTTGATTGTCGCAATAGATGATACGTCAGTAGCGTCTAAATTGTCAATCATTTTTTCACCGAAAAGAACGAAAACCATTATAATCAAACCAATCATAAAGATTGATACAATTATCCCGGTAAACAGTTGCATTCCCGCTTGAGCCTTTTTGTTTTTCAGATTTTTAATATTGTCTGAAAGTTTTTTCATAAGATTCATAGTATTTTGCCTCCTGGTATGTTGTAAATTGTTTTTGGATAATATTTTATATAAAGGTTTGTAAACACAGTTTACTATCTTCTGCTAAATAAGAAAAATAAAGCTGACATTAAAGTGATCGCTACTACTATTAATCTAGTTGTTGGACTTACTAAACCATCTACTAAGTTAAACATTACTAACATAACTGCCGTAATTAAACTGGCCGTTGCTAAAGATAAAGGGAAGTCGGCGTAGCCTTCTCTTTTTATCTGTGTTATTAAAAGCCCTAGGAGTATTGCTAAAAATATTACTGTGAGAAGTACATTTATAAATAGTCCTCCTGATATATCATTTATATAAACGAATACGTCGCCTAGTCCTTCTATAGTCCTTTCTGTTATTACTTCGTAAGTCATTTTAGCCGTTCTTTATAACCCTCCAAAATGCGAAAATTATACCAATTATTATTATGGTTAATATTGTGCCTGAAACAAGAGGATCTATTCCTAATATATTATATGAGACTTGGGCGTATATCTTAGCTATGAATATTATGGATTGCCACATTAATTTAGAGACTCCTGCTATAGAAACTAATACAACAATAGCTAAGCTTTTATCTACTGTATCGTCTGTTACTGCCTGTTGCCATGTTTCCGATTCTTCGTTTATGTTAGTTAAATTTCCTCTTAAGCCTATGAAGTCTATTTTATTATTGTCTATAGTAAAATCCTTATCGTTTTTTTCTCCCGTGATTGTCATAAAAGAATATAAACTCACAATAAATAAAGCTGAGACTATGAAAGTTATTATATAATCTTTAAATTCCAGTTGTCCTTTTTTAGTGTTAAATATCAATATTGCCTCCTTGAAGCTTTCCAAATTATTATGCCACTAGCAATAAATAACCACATTATTGCGGATCCTGTGCCTATTATAGATCCTGAGGTGTATAAATGCAATAGTGTAGCGGATATTACCCCTACTAAGGCCCCTATTATTGTAGGGATTGCCCCGCTTGGTAGCGCCATTAAAACAATAGATAGAATTAAAAATGCTGACATTATTATGCCTGTGCTTCCGAATATTTGTTCTGGTGTATTGTCTAAGTTAAACCACCCTGAGGCTATCCACTCAGTAATAGCCGTTGTATTATCGTAGAAGCTTACCAGATAAGTAGTGTTTTTAGCTGAGTAAGGAACTACGCAAGTAATTATACCGCTTGAAGCTGATAGATAGTTTTCGCATACTGTTAAATTTTCGTAAGCGTCAAACTTTATTACATTAAGCCCTAGGGTTCTTTCTGTTCCGTCCCTTGTTGAAAAGTCTGATGTTACGGTTCTAGTATCTTCGTTTAAGCTTAATATATAGTTTATATTATCTGATTGTGTATAGTTTCCAATCTGGTTAAATGTGCCTTCTTCTGCAAAATCCATCTGGCATGGCGTAGTTTTGCATAGTGCGTAAAATTCTGAACTTTGAAATATGATAGTATTATCTAGTCTTATGATTAATTTATATATTATATCCTCAGAGACTAAATGAAGCCTTGTTTCTCCTTCGTCGTCTGTCTTTGCGTGTTCTACGGATAAATACTGCCCTTCTCCAACATAATACCTTAAGAGATCTATTATGGCCCCATCTACGGGTAAATAATTTTTATCAGCATATCTGACTATATATGATGTTGAGTATTCGTCGTTTGCTGTATCTGTGTTTAAGGTGTATAGTTTTATGGCTATAGGATATTCTGTTGAGATTTTATAATTATCTAAGTAGTTGTATTCTACTACGTGTTTATCTGCTGAGTATTTTACTATGCCGTCTAAGTAGGCCTCTGTAGAAGTGTTTAAGGATCCTGTAGGAACACATACCGCTAGAGATTCGTTTGAAGTCATATTAAAAGACCATGATATACCCCCAGAGGTTATAGTCATATCTAACTCTATAGATTGATTTGCTAATGAAGATGATAGCTTAGTAGTTTCGTCATAGATAGAATAGTTTAATATCTGTTCTGTATAAATTGAACAGTTGTCTAGGGCCAGGGCGTAAACAGTTATATTTTTTTCTGCGGTAGTTAGATTATGGAGGATATATGTAGAATTTTTTACATAGACACTCCAATTAAAATAATTTTCTTTTCCTGTTATGTTTCCTTCTGTGAGAACCCATGTTTTGGTATAATAAAAAGTAATTAAGTTTGTTGTTGTTGCTTTAGAAGGTGTATAAATTGAACCTTCTATATTTAATGTTGCGTTAGTTTGTTGCCAATTTACCCCTATGTCCGTCATGTTTACATATATGTAAAATGTTGTTGAGTCCCCGGAGACTACTATAGAGTTAGATTCGTTTGTTTCCCATGAAAGGGTAGTTGCTGTTATTATTGAACTACCACATAGTAAATTATCTATTGTGTCATTTGCACAATAATGTATAGTTTTATTTCCTGGCCCTGTTAATGTTGTTGTTATAGTCGTGTTACATGGAACTGTAATAGCTGTCGCATTGTCGCTAGTCCAATACCAACAAGAATCTAAATTAGGATCTGAGGCTAGAATCTCCCAGGATAAATTATAATCTGTTTCGTTATTTAAGTTTAGATAAGATTCTATGCCGGAAGTATTTAAAGTAGGGTAAATAGTGTCTATTATTATTGTAAAATTATTAGACATGGTTTCGTTTGTGTTATTGTCCTTAGCTTTTATACTCCAGTAATGTGTACCTTCCGGGAAGATTATATTTAAAAAAGAACTGTTGTGGTTGTTTATTATTTCTGTTGTGTTTGATTTATTATATATTCCGTCTAGGTATAAGCTCCCGTTTATTATAGCGTATTCTGTTGAAGCATTGAAAGTAAGATTGTGTTTAAAGGTGTTATATATTGAGTTATTTTCTGGAGAGTAAAGCGTAACTATTGGAGAGGGAATAGGTGGAGTGGTTACATTAATATCTATTGTAAAATTTGAGGCCCCCCATGTATCTTCTGTTCCGTTTGAGCAGTTTACATTCCAAATATAATTACCATTTGGTAATGAAGCCGTTATAGTGTTTAAGGATTCATTGTTTAAGGGTGTGGTATTTCCCCCTTCACTACTCCATGATCCGCTAATATTCATAAATAAATTACAAGTAGATGGATCGTAATAAGTTAAATTAAATATAAAGTCTGTGCTTGATACTTCGCTGTAGTTATTATCTTCTGGTGTAATTAAATCTACTGTTGTTGTAGGGATAGAAGCGCCACTACAACCTAAAGGATTATCTACAGGATTACAACCTGCTCCACTATTGTATATTTGTTGAATCTCTGCGTTTGATAACGCCCTATTCCATGTTGCTACTTCATCAACTGCTCCTAATAAATCATCTCCCCCACCTGATATTACAGAATGACCGATATATACTACTCCTTCGTCATTATAATTAAAAGAATCTGCTACTGAATCGACTACAGTCCCCTGCATAATTAGATGAACATTTGAACCATTTCTGATTACTATAATATTAACCCAATTACTAAAACCTAATCCCATAGGATAATCTTCTGCGTCTAATAATATTACTGCTCCTGTATGATATTCAACATAGTTTTCAGTGGTAAATACTTCAATCCCCCACATATCATTACCAGCAGGGGCATTTCTATTTTCAAAAAGCGCTCTACTCGTTAATAATGAATTTGGATTCACCCACATCGATAATGTAAAATTTCCTGTACCCCAATTAAAATCAGCTATATTAACTGATGTTGAAAAATAATTACCTACACTTAAATTACACGCTTGTCCAATTATTCCATCTACAGCCAATACTGCTCCTACCTCTGTTAAATGATGATTACCACTACTATCTTGTGGAGCATTACAATCAGTCATATCCCAATAAGAAATTAAATTTGTGGTTAAATCATCAGCACTTACAAAACTACTCAGAACTAATAAAATAAATATATGGATAATTATATGTAATTTTTTATCCATATTCTCTACTGGCCCTCACTAAATTAACTATCATCAAAAGCCCGGCTATCCCTCCAATTACTATAATCCATGTTGGAAGGTTTAAAAATATCCAGGTTTGAGCATAGAAACCCTCGAAACTTGCGGATAGTGTAGGATTTTCGTAAACTGTTTCGTAAACATTTGATAGCGGAACGGAAACTATTATAGCTATGATCCAAACAAAAGCATATGCTATAAAAAATACTGGCTCTGTACGGATCATAAAAGAGGTTATGAGTATAGATAAGGCCATGCCTATTATTATGAGGCCTGATATCCATTTTAAAGATTCGTAAGAATCTTTAACTTTCCCCATAGAATCTTCTATAATTTGCGTAGCGTTTCCATGATCTCCTAGTACGTTTTGAATATCCTCTGCCTCCTCTAGTAGTTTTTCATGTGTTACGGAAGAAACATAATACATTATCACACAAATTATAGATAACATGAAGGCTACTATCATAAATACAAACAAGTCCGTAGCTGATCCTTTTTTATTTTTTTTCAATATAAAAGCCTCTTATCAAATCTTATCATGTTTAAATCATTCTTTTGTTTATTTATTAATTCTTCTATTAAAGAATCGAAAGTTTTACATTCTTTCATTTCTTTAGTTAGTTGTCCTAGGTTTTTTACTGGGTTTCCGTTGAGTATTCTTTTAGCTTTAACTTTTTCTAATATATCTATAAATTCTTTGTCACTCCATAATACTTTTTGGTTTTTTCTGTCTGACATTTTTTACACTCAAAAAGGTTTAAGGTTTCTTCCTTTTAATTCGTTTAGTTTTGAATCGTTTAAGATGTTCATTATTGTAAATCCTATATAGATAAAAATTGCGGGTATAAGTCCAATCCATAATATTATTTGAATCCAATATATTAAAGAATATATAATTGAATCAATCAGATAATAATAAGATATCTTTGTAGCCATAAAAACTATTAATATCATTATGAAATATGATAAGAAAAACAAAAAGCTTTTTATATGTTTGTTGAAGTTTACCTTTACAAGATTTCCTAAAATATCTACTTCGTTTTTTCCGTTTATTACAAAGGAGCCTATCGTAGATAGAATAAATAAAAGTATTAATCCGAATAAGAAAGAAGAATACATTATCGCTTTATCTGTTGTGAGTTCTTCTAATACTATCAATACTTCAAACAATCCGCTAACTGTACCCTCATAATGATTTGAATGGTTACAGTTTATTATGTAAGAATAAATACCTACTTCGGTAAATCCCGCCGGAGACATATAATATTCATAAGAGTTTGTTGTAGAATTAAATATCATTTCTTCGTCAAAAACATATTCTCCGGAAATATTATGTATATGAAAATGACAGTTTGTAGTTTCGTTAGTGAGTGTAACTCCGTCGGTTTCGTTGTAAGCATGAACATAAAAATAGTAATGTTGGTTTTGTTTAATGTTCGGCCATTGAGGATATAAAATAATTATTCCGGCGTCTGTTCCTATTATAATTTGTGGTTCTTGTTTAGCTAAAACAAGACTAGAGCAAACTATCAAAAATAAAAGAAATAGTATTTTTTTCATCTATTTATGTTTTCCCCCAATATATCTTAAGGGATTTAATACGCCTCTTTCTTGTCTCTGCATTCCTGTATTTATGTTTACTCCCCCTGAGATTGGCTCTGTTTGGTTTACTGTCCTGGCTTCCCTTAAACTTTCTCTTTCCCCTCCATGTAAGGCCCTCAAATAAGAAGAATGAACAACGTCTATAATCTCTCTAACTATTACGGGATAAAGTTTTCTTTTTGAAAGAGTATCTAAACCCATGTCCTCATACTTTAAAAATATTAGGTCTGCTATTTCGTTGCCTACGTCAAACATTTTTTCGTTTATAACATCTTCTCTATAGTGAGATAATATAGTATTACGATTTACATAATTACAGAGGATCCTCATTATTTCGGCTACTCCAAAATCGTTAAATATTTTTTCTTCGTCATTATCAGATGGTACCCATGTTATAGATCCGTTTTCGCTTCTTGGTCTGTCCCCTCTTAGCATGTGTTCTATTCTTTCTAAGATTGAGTCTAGTTCTAATTGCCATTTTATAAGGTTTTCGTCATGCATTCCAGGAAAAAAAGAATGACTTTTATTTGTGTTTTGTGTTTGTATCTGTTTGGCTTTTGCTATTGCGGGATTTTCTGATACTATCTCGTTTACGGCCTTTTGTATATCTTCCTCAGAATATCCCTGGGCTTTATATTGTGCCACCTCCTCCTGTGATAATATTTGGCTCATGCTATCACCTCTAATTTTTTTATTTCTTTACGACCTTTGCTCATATTATCCTCAGCCCATAGGGGCTGTAGATTTGTGAAATGGAAACACACTCTTTGCTGTTCAGGATCAGTTAGATTAAATGAGGCACATGGTTTTATATGATCTATGTGCCAACCATAAAAACCGTGATTATACCAACCCATACTATCATCAAATTGAGACTCTAAATGATTCATTAAGTATTCTATTGAACAACCGATAAGCTTTTTAGTTGAGACTGATTTTGAATTTGTTTTGATTGCATCACGAACCCTAGTTCTTAAAGTTTCAGTAATTTTGAAAATAGGATCGTTGGTGTATCTTTCTTTCATATATTCTTTTTTCTTTGCTTTAACTTCTGGTAGTTGTAAATATTCTTTTTTCTTTGCTTTAACTTCTGGTCTTTGTTGATATTCTTTCAGTCTTTTTTTAGTGTGTGTTTTAACTTCTGGTCGTTGGAAGTAGCCTTTCATATATTCTTTTATCTTCTCTTTCACTTCTGGTCTTTGTTTGTGTTGTTTACTCCATTCTTTCTTTCTCTTTATAACTTCTGGTAGTTGTAAATATTCTTTTTTCTTTGCTTTAATAATTTCTTTATTGTTTTGATAATATTCTTTTTTCTTTGCTTTAATAATTTCTTTATTGTTTTGATAATATTCTTTTGCTTTTGGTTTAAGAGTATCTTTATTGTTTAGATGATATTCTTTATTGTATTCTTTTTTCTTCTCTTTCCTTTGTTCTGTTATTTGTCTCATTGAATAACCTTTTTAAGTTTTATTTTTGTACGCAATTCCAAGCCTATAAGCTTTCTTCCTAAAAGATTTTCAAACTGTTTTGATGTCAGTTCGGTAGGTTCTAATCCTATGGCCCTACTGGTAAAATCTTCTGAATAAAGTAATAAATCTTTTTTTTTCTTTGAACCTGCTCTTTTTGATTTTATCTTTTTCTTTAGTTTTGGTATTAATGGAGCGTATAAAAATTGGGAGGGTAATATAGAAATTGGCGTTTTTTGTGTAGGCATTATTTGTATTTGAGTTTGTAGCTGAGTTTGAATCTGTTTTTGTAATTGTAGCTGAGTTTGAATCTGTTTTTGTAATTGTACTTGTTTTTGTACCTGAGTTTGTACCTGAGTTTGTTTTTGAACTTGTTTTTGTACCTGAGTTTGTTTTTGAATTTGGGTTTGTCTTTGTATCTGGGTTTGTAGCTGAGATTGTTTTTGGTTTTGTAATTGAATATTAAAGTTTATGTTTTCCTTTTTCAAAATAGTATTTATTTTAGTCTTTAGTTCAGAATCTAGTATAGATTGTTTATAATCTGTTTTAGGTAATTGTTTTGTCTCTGCCTTAAAAGTTTTTGTTAGTCCTGTAGAGCCTAGTCCTTTTATTTCTCCTTTAGGTATTCCTATATTATCATAAATATTATATATGTTAGAGGGTAGCTGTATTTCTGGTTGCTGTATCATTATATTTTGTGTTTTCTTTGCTTCTGCTTTCTGTAGCATTTCTATAATTTTATCCCCATGTTTTCTACTTCTTGATATTGATCTTGCTAGTTCTGAGGATAGTTCGCTCTTTGTTGTTATGGGTTTTAGTCCTTCTGTTCTTGCTAATTCGTCTGCGTATTTTTCCCAATCGCCTATATTCTTTTCTGCTTTTTTCTCTTTAAGCCATTTAAAGGGCGTTGTTTCTTTTGCGGGTGTAAATTCCGGTGTTCTTAATTTTTTTACCGGGGCCTTGTTAAAAGACAACTCTCCGTAAGCTTCTAAGCTGTATATTTGTTTAGAAGAAGAAACGGCCTCTTTACCTATCATTATTTCGCCTTCTGGTGTATATGTTATTACGGATTTCTCTTTGGGATATAATATTTTTGAGAATTTATATTCTGTAGGGTTTATCTCTTTGAAAATAAACTCTGGTACTGTCTGCATTCCTTCGGTTATTACTGGCTTTCCCATCTTAGAAGTAAAAGCGGGTTCTAATGTTTTAGCTTCCATCTTAGAAGCTAACCTTGTAACAAAGTACCCGGCGGGTACGTCTTTGCCTTTGCCTGTTTGAACGAATTTACTATAGCCTATGTCTAGTTCTTCCTGTTTGAAGATCTCTTTAGGTATTATTTGTTTGGGTTTCTTTCCGTATAATAATTCTTGTAAGCCTATTTCCTGGTAGAAGTTTTTATAGTCCCATTCTTTAGGGTAGTCCCCGAATCCTTCCTTTAAAGTTAATTCTGTTGGTTCTGTTAATTTTACATAAGGATCGATCTGTTTTTCAAACTCTCCTATCTTTTTATAGTAAGGCTTGTCTTTTGAAGAATCTTTAAGAAGGTGTTTAAATTGAGTGTTTCTGTTTTGTATTATTTCTTTTTCTATTTCAAAAGGTTTTAATTTAAGCCTTTTTTTATATCCTTGTGACCTAACAAAACTCTCTTTTAAATTCATATCTGAAGCGTGTATTAATTCGTGTATAGTGGTTTCTCTTTGTTGAAGCTTATTAAATGTTTTTTTTCTTACTAATACTTTAGAGGGTTTTCCTTCAATGTCTCCCCTAGTTAATCCCTCAACATCTTTAACAAAAATGTCTTTATATAATTCTAAATCCATATCTTTAAATACATTTTTATTAAGTTCTACTAATTTATTTTCGAATTTTTTATCTGGTAGAAATTTTATAGATTCTAATTTCTTGTTTTGTTTAAGATATTTAATATATTTTTTTGTTGATACTTTTATTTTTTTTGTTGGTTTTGTTGTTTTGGGTTTTGTTATTGGTCTTACTATTTCATTATCAAAGTCTTTTAATATATCATAATTTGATTTAGATCCTTTAGGTTTTTCCATAAGGTTTTTAGTCGGTTCTAGTATATCCCTTGTTAATAGATCAGCGTTCTTTAATGCTTTTTCTGTCTCAAATATTTTAAACTTTGCTTTACCTTTTTTGGATATTTCAGTTTTAACCATGAAGTTATCTTTTAATAATGTCTGGTAAGTTGTCCCGCCTACCTCTACGGAAAATAATTTAGAACGTGATCCTTTTTGGGATTCCATTATTAAAGCTGTTTTTTCCGGGATTACAGTTTTATATTTTATTGCCGTTTCTTTGTTTATAAGTCTCTCCATCATTTTATTAGGTTTAGCTATCTTCTCTACATTTCTGAGTTCCATAAATTTTAATTCTTTAGCTATAGAAAATTGTTTTATATCTACTGTTGGAGGATCTTTTGAAATTTCTTTTAAACCTTTTTGTGCTTTAGATTTTATTCCGGTAGGTTTTTCTGTTAGCTTTATTTGTCCGGCTTTCTTTCCAACGTAACCCATAGCCAATAATGTGCCTACTGTTGTTATTGGGGCCTGTTCGTAAGCTGACATCATTTCGTCAGCTATGTTTAAAGTTTTTTTACCCGCTTCTTTATATCCTTTTTCTGATCCTGTGGCTACTATGTCGTAGCCTTTTAAAACGAAAGTAGGTAGTTGAGCAAAACCACTTATTACGCTGTAAGGTAAAGCTTTAACCTGTTCCCCTGGTGTTCCGTGTCCTTCTCCAAAAGATTTATCGTAAGCTTTTAATGATATATTTATACCTGGATCTATAGAAGCTAGTTTTCTAGTCGCCTTATCTATCCCCTTTTCCATAGAGCTTATTAAAAATTCTCTCCTTTCTTCTGCGGGTTTTTTATTAAATTCTTGAAAGGATTTTAATAAGTCGTTTATCTTTTGTTGTGTTGTCTGTCTTTGATTTACGACAGGGTAAACTGTTGCCGTACCTTCTCCATAAGGTTTATATGCTATTGCGCTATAATCAAATTCTTTTTTTAGAGGTATAAAATAATCTTTTCGCTTTGTCCTGGCGGAGTAAGTCGGAGTCTGGAGCGAAGTCCGTCTTGTATCTATTGGGACATTAACATAATATCCTTCCTGGCCTAACTTTTGTAGTTTTTTTGCGACTCCTGGCCCTACTTTTGTAGTGGCTCCTTTTTGAAACGATACTCCCAACGATGTTTTAACTTTTGTTATCTTTGTTCTTAGTGCGGTTGTTTTTGTTACTGGCTTTTGTCCTTTAATTTTGGCTGTTGAGAAAGTCCCTGTTTTTTCATTAAAATAAAATTTCTTATCTTCTGCTTTTGGTTTACTTGCTCCCCATCTATCCTGAGAAAGTAACTGGCCTGATGATCTATCGAAAATTTTATCGCTCCTTAGCTTGGTTGTATATCCCGAAATATCGTAGTTTCTTTCTTGTATTGTATTTGTTTTTGGTTGGTATTGTTTAGATTGTACTAGGTAAGAACTGTAAGAGCCTTTGTATCTTTTTCTTTGGTAATTATAATCGCTTAAAAGGTTTCCTTCTTTATCGAAAGTTATAATATGTCTAGAATATTTACCGCCATATTCTGGATCGATTCGCTCTGCGGGTGTTTGAAATGTTATAGAGTCTCCTGTTTCTGTAACCTCATACCCTTTTGATTTGTAAGAAGATGTTATAGAACTTATTTTAGATTTTTGTATTACTCTAGCTTGTATTTTTCTATTAGAAGGAATATTTAAACTGCTTTGACTTATTCTTTTTTCTGCTATCTGTTCTTCTAATTTAACCATTATTTACATTCTCATAATTTGGTCTATAAGAGTTTCGTTTTGGGTTGGTTGCTGTCTTTGTTTAGGTCTTTTTTTTCTGATTTGATTTTTTAAATTGGGGGTTGCTCTATCTATAAATATAACTTGTGGTTTTGTTTGTTGTCTTTGTTTAGGTCTTTTTTTCCTTATTTGAGTTTTTAAATTATAATTCTGATCCCCGGTTATGTTTCTTATTATTCTTTGTTGTTGGTTTCGTACTAAGGCTTTTTTTCTTGCTTCAAAAGACTTTTTTTCTAGTGCTTCGGATAGTTGTTTATTTCTTACTTGTTGAGTAGCATAACCTCTTAGATTATGGCCGTAGCCGTATTCTTCGTTTACCTGATTAATGTTTTTTAATTCGCCTTTCTTAATTCTTTGTTGTATATTTTTCTTTAGTTCGTTTGTTTTTCTATGTTCTACTATTTTATCCGCTATCTTATCTCTAGCCCCTTTTATTAGGTTATGAGCGAAGCCCTGTTTTTTAGGATCCTTAGGTTTACAATCAAAAGGATCTATAACGCCGTCTTTATCTGTATCGTGAGTTATGCCCTTGAAGATTCCTTTATTTATTTTTATAGCTTTTCCTGTATTTTTAAATCTGGTATTATATTCGGTTATTGTTTTAGGTCTTTGTGTAACCTTGTTTACAGAATTTAAATCTTTTTTGATTATATCTTTTAATTCAGAATCCATTTAGTACACCTCTATACATTTTAAGAGAATACTAATATAGGAATATATAAATAATTATATGATAAAGTATATAAATACTTAAATAGATAGTTTAGTAGCTATTTTTGTGAAAATTAAAGTAACTCTATCGATTGATAAAGAAATAAAAAACAAAGCTATGTTTGTCTGTCAAAATATATTAAACAGTAGCTTATCTAAAGAAGTGGAAGAATATTTAAAAAAAATAGTGGAGGGTGTAGATATTGGCAAAAGAGGATAATTCTGTAAATGTTGAAAGTGATACCTGGAACGTAGGAAAAGGTTTTAGTGCTACCCATATTTTAGTGCCTTTAATTAATTGTCAAAGATATCTAGATCTTTGTAATAGGGGTGTAGATGATATAACAGATATCCATTTTGTAAGCCAAGATATAATTTCAAAAAATAGAATCTTTGCTTTAGATAGTTTCTTAAGAGAATTACAAAAACTCATAACCAATACTAAATTTACTATGGATAAAACTAACTTAAGAAATATCTTAAAGATAAACATTTCTTTAAATAAAACGGAAAGGGATATAGAAAAAACTTTTTTAATTGTTGAAGATCAACGAAGCGGTAGGAGTTCTTATAGAATAAATGAGAAACAGTATAGGGAATGCTTGAACTCTCTTATCAATTCTTTAGAAAATATAAAGAAACCTCTTAATGCTAAAAATCTTATATTTCCATCTAGCGGTAATATTGATCTTGAAGAACTTAAAAGAGAGATTATGGAGTTCGGATAAATGGGTTTATTGAAGTGGACTATAAACGATATCGTAGAAGTTATAGAAGGGTGTGTTTTAAATGATTTTGATTTTATAAGTTTCATTGAAGGGAATAGGGGCCTTGGGAAAAGTACATTAATGTTTAAGATTTTGACTAGGTTAAATACTAGGGGCCTGGTAAAATTTAATCCTTATAAACATCTAGTTTATTCTAGGGACGATACTATAAAGCTTTTAGCTACAGAAACAAAGATAGGGATAGGATCGGACGAAATGATAAACGTAGCTTATAATAGAGACTTTTACGAAACAGATCAAAAGGTTTTACTTAAGGGCCTTAATATGTATAGGGATAGTTTAAATGTATTCTTTGGTTGCATTCCCAAATTTGACGATCTTGATAAGCAAATAAAGAAACTATGTAAAATGCGCATAAGTGTAATTAAAAGGGGCCATGCTCTTATTCACATACCCTTAAAGGGTATCTTCTTGCCTGATCCATGGGACACAAACGAAAATATAAAAAGGGAAGGAAAGAACCGGAAAGCCTATATGAAATTAACAACTGTGAAAGGGATATTAACATATTCCGATTTAACAGAAGAACAGAAAAAAACATACAGAAAGCTTAAACAATCTAAACGGGGCCAGGTGTTCGAAGGTAACTTAATAGATGATATTACGGGGCCTAGTGATATCATAGAGAGCGTTTATAATCTTGTAATAAAGGGGCATATCAGTAAAGAAGGTTTGGACTCTGTCTGTAGGGTAAACAATAAGAGTATCACTAATTTAACTAATAAATTAAATTTGAAGTTGAGAGAGGATCCTGACATAAATAATTCACTTAAATATTACTTGGATAAAGCTAAAGAAAAGGCCTCAAATAAGGGCAAAATTAAATCATATTCTAAGGAAAACCATAATCATTCTTCTTTTAAAGCACCCATATTATATAAAATTGGTAAGGGAAAATCATACAATCAAACCGAAAAGGAAGGCCTAAACCACTAAAGGCCTATTTAGTTACACCCTAAAGAAATTTTGTGAAGTTCGATCTAAAATGATAAAAGAATCTGAATTTTTAACATACATGGAGGCTCAGGGCCTAGGTAAAAAGACAATAGAGGCATACCTTATTTATTTTAGACTTTTAAATTTTGATATCCTGTTAAAAGAAAGGAACCAGTATATATATGAGTATATTAAGAGATATAATAGTAACATATCTAGGGCCATGCTTAAAAAGTTGTTTAGTTTTATTAAGGGTTCTGAAAATATACCAGATGATCTTAATGAAATAGCTTATACTTTTGACATTCCTAAATTTAGCGGATCTAAAAAGGATAAGGGTGTAGAAGCTTTAAACCTAGATCAAGTTCTTTCTTTAGCTGATACTATGCCTAGTAAAGAATTGTGCCTTATGGTTCTTACAACATTCTACTTAGGCTTAAGGGTTTCCGAACTTCTTACATTAAGGATCCAGGATATAATATGGGAAGAACAAAAGGCTAGGATAAGATGGGACATAGCTAAAAGGAAAAAAGAAAGGATCCTCCCGGTTCCTGATTGGTTGATAGATGAACTTGTAGAGTTCATAGATAGGAAAAGTAAGCAAAGTTCCGTTTATTCTGAAAAGAAAATAATCTTCCCTATGGGAAAGGTTAGATGGGGGCGATATCTTAAGAGGATCGCTTTTAAGATAGGTTTAAATTTTAAGGTAACTCCTCATACCTTACGGCATTCATGCGCCACTTATCTGCTGTTTAAAGGGTTAAATATCATTAAAGTAAGAGACTTCTTGGGCCATAGTTCAATAAAGACAACTCAGAGATATACTCATATTTTGGAGAAAGAAGATTTAAATAAAGAAGTTCTTAAGATTTATGATAGTTGATTTAATGTTTCTTGTTTTTCTTTGAAAGCACAGTTGAATATATGAAGTCCTAGTTTTGGATCTACCATATTTCTTATTAACTTATCCTTAAATGATGTACCTGATAGTTTTCTTATATCGTCTTTTGGAAATTCTTTCTGATCAATATTAAAGTTACTCCAAAAATAGTGTCTACTTATCTTTATAGGATCTATCAATGGAACATAATAAGAAACGACATTCTCAACAACCCATTTAGTTTTACAATGGTGTCTCAAAAATATTACTTCTTCATATAATTTCATATCAGGGTATATTGGTTTTTTGTTTCCCCAACCCCAAAACCTTGCTCTTGAATGGCTTGGACATGGTGGACTACTCCAGACAAAGTCAAACTCTTTGTGATGATCTAAAAGATATTGGTGAGCATCTGTAACTATAACCTTGTCTTTTGGAAAGAAGTCCTGGTATATTTTAGCTATCTCTTGATTTATTTCTACTGCGGTAATTTTATGCTCATTTCCCCATAGTTTTCTATTGCCTCCGATCCCGGCATATAAATTTAATATTTTCATTTCAACTTATCCTATCTTCGATCTCTTTGATAGTAAAGAGTTTGGCCCTATAATAATTCTTAAGTTTTCTTGAAAATATATTATTTTTCTTTTTTATATAATCTGCTTTAAGCGTTTCTATCTCTTTGGTTATTTCTTCTAAAGCATATTTGTAACCTTCTCTAAATTCTTGGGATTGTATTCTCTTTAGCTTATCTTTTTTATTAAGTAAGTCTTTTAGTTCTGGTTCCATTTTTAGGTTTATATTTTCCTTTTGATAATAATAATTTTTTTGTTTCTATTAATTCTTCTTTATATAATTTAAGTCTCCTTTTGTTATTCAAAATTTTTGTTTCTAATCTGTTTAACTTATAATAAAGTTGTCTTTCTTCAACTGTGTATTTATTTTGGGTTCCCATGTTTCTTCTCTTTTTCCCGGAAATGCTTTTAACAGTTATACCACTTTTTTATTATGTCTCGTCAATTATTTCTACTTTTAATCTTATTTTTTTACCGATAAAAGAATTAGGTAATATTAAAGATCCTACTGATATAGAACTTGCTCTGATGTTATCGTTTGGTGTTTCTTCTGCTTTAATTAAAAACCAATCTTTATGTTCCCTCAATTCTCTTTTAATAAATCTATCTTTACAACAAATTACCCATTCCCTATTTTGTTTTTTAACAAACATTTTTTATTTCCCTACCTTGTAACTATTAGGCATATACTTTTGATAAAGCTTTCCTACTATCTCATAATAACCTAGGCCCTGTCTGTTCATATTGAAGCCATCTAATATAATAGGGATTGAATCTTGTTTCTTTCCTTTAATATCTTCCATACTTAATTCAATACAAATCTCTAAAAAGCTTCTTTCTTTTGGTTCTGGTTCCATTTTCTTTTAACCGAATAAATACTCTGCGGGTTTGTGTGCTTCTAAATATGCTTTTTCAATAATACTATTTTTTGCTCTTTGTTCTAGTTGTTCCCAATCAGGAGTCCTTATTTTTTTCATTTCCTTTAATGGTATTTTACACCACCATTCAAACCATTTCATCGTTTTCATTTTCTTTTTTAAAAGCCCCCATCTTTAGATAGTGGGATTGTTTTACTTTATTTATATCAATTATTCAATTAATTCTTTTCCGAATATTTCTTTTGCTCTCCTTAATTCGGCTTTATCAAAACACATAAAACTAGTAAATTCTTGTAATGCTTCTTTGACATCTTCTAATTCAACCTCTCCACAATAATTTTTATTGTACAATGTTTTATTTTCTTCAAATATTTCCCAATCGTCTGCTTCCAATGTTTCAAGTTTTAAAAGATAATCTGATGTATGCCACCTATTGGTTTTTAACTTTCCATCTTCTAGATAAATAAATTCTCTATTTTGACGCATAGATCCTGGTCTTGTAAATGTCTTTCCCTCTTTCATTAATTCTATTGCTTCGTTAAATTCCATCTTTTTGCCTCCCGCTTTATTTATATCAATATAAAAGAGATTGTAATTAAATAACTTATTCCTATCATTGGAATTAAAGGGATCTCTTTTATTTTTAAGTTTGATTTTTTAATAAGTAATTTGTAAGGTATTGCCACAATAGATATAATAAAAGCTAAGAATAATATATAATATATAGACGGCATTATAGTACCCGCTATAATAAAAGCCTTAAGTTCTGCTACCCCATCATATAAGCGGAGATCTAAAAGAAATAAACCTATTAAGGCCCCAAAAATTAAAGTAACCATATTTTGAGAGATCATAAGGGTTATTATTATAAAAGCCGTTGTTAATGCTGAGGGTATAGATTCTTTTTTAATTGTAAAAGTTCCTAGATCTATTATTGAGATAATTATTAAAAATAATGCTATTAATCCATAGTAAAATATTTCTATCATTTTTTAACCTCTGGATCTATAAAGTATTGCGGAGTCTTTGTATATGAGGATCTTCCGTTTTCATTGAAGTTAAAAGATTTTCTTCTTTCTCCTTCGTTGTATAATTGACATGAACACTCTATTTTACTATGCTCTGTTTGTCTTAAGAGTTTTTCTGTAAAACATTTTAATGTATCTGAGGCACAATCTTTATTTTTTTTATCCATGTCTTTTATTCCGTATATTATCATACAGAACCCTATAGCCAAAACTATTATAGAGCCTAGTTTCCAAATTGTATCTAGTTTTTTAGCTTCCATATTTTTCTACCTTTCTTCTTAAGTGAACTAGATTAGGGTGTACTGTCCTTTTGTTGTAATTGTATAAAACTTCTATCTCTTCTTCTAGTTTCATTATTTGCTGTTGTTGATTTTGCATAATCTCGGCGTTATCTATCAACATGGAATTAAATCTCTTTACCCAGTAGTCAAATTCTTTCTTTAGATCCTCTTTCTTTTTAGTCATTTTATATCACATAATAAAAAAAAATAAAAAAAAATTAATTAAGTGTTACCTCCACGTCTTGCTGAACTCCTGTTTGTGCGTTTAGATAAGTATTGATATCTATAGCACCTTCGCCAGAAATTACAAGATGGGATTCTCCAAAATCTCCATAATTAGATAAGGAAAAACCAAACTGAGAGTACCCCCCTGTTGCGGGTGTTGTTAATGGATCGTTTACTGTCCATGCGTTGTAAGAGGCCCATGTCTCTGTAGGTGCTGTTGTTAAAATACTTGTTTGTAAATTGTATTCCCATGGGTTCCCTATTACTTCGTTCTCTCCGTAAAAATTGCTTAATGAAGTCTGGCTTGTTACGTCATACTGATACGTTGCTGTTTCCCAATCTCCATTCTGCCAGTTTCCTTCCCATTTCCAATCTCCGGTTATTGAAGTATATTTATGTACTTCAAAAGTCGGCGGTGTTGCACTAACTAAACTTACTGCTAATACCATCATAGCTATTAACATACTTATTATTTTTTTCATTATATCCCTCCGGTTATTTGTTGTATTCCTATAAACTCTCCACGCTTGTTATAATATTTAATATCCTCACATGAATATTTTGATACGTTTTCTTTAACTGCTACGATTAAACCTTTATCGCAAAGTTCTTTTTTATCAAAAAACGATTCTAAAGTTAATATTCTAAGGTTTAATTGTTCTATCTGATTAACCATTATTGATTCTCTATAAGCATATTCCTGTTTTCTCATAAAGGTTTGTTCCATTACATATCTAAACATTTTTTGATAGTAGTCTAAATTATCATTGAAAGGAATAGGTGTGTAACTCTTATCCATATAATTATAACTCATAAAAACTTTAGCTATGTTTGAATAAACAGAATCCATACCTAAATTTCCTGAAACATCTTTATAATTTATATATGTTCCAAAAGGTTTAACCCCGTTTATAGTTATCTCTGCTTCTCCTCCGTCAGTATTGATTAACCAATTACCATCTAGATCCCCGCCGTTTGTATCTATAGATTGCTCTAAATTAATGTCAGCGAAAACTGTACTTGTTAAACATATAACCCAAAGAGTCATACACATTAATACTATTATTTTTTTTATCATTTTTATATCTCCTTAAGCTTATAACCCTACTATCCCAATTACAAATCCAATAATAAAAGTCAAAATATAATAACTTGAAAAGCATAAAGAGGTTATAGCAAAAGCCTTTTTCTTATATTTTGTCAGGTGTCTTATAGAATTTACAAAAGTGAATATCACTAAACTCATTACTAAGATCCAAAAACCAATCTCAAAATTAGTTTCTATATCAATAGGGGCGAATATAATACCTATCATCATAAACCAAAAACCATATCTAGTATATCTCCAAACCTTTTTATTTTTTATTTCTTTTGTCATTTGTTTTTCTCTCCTAATTTTAAAGCTATCTTATGGAATACAAAACCAACAATTAAAAGTAAAAGCACTTTTAATATAGTTAATTTTATTCTTTCCAACCTAAAGACCTTAAAGCTTTGTAAAATATCTTTGTAGGGCTATGTTCCTTTCTTTTAAGCCAGGCCTTAAGGGTTTTTGTTGCTCTGATCTCTATAAATTCCGTTTTGTTTTCTTTTTTATCTGTCATTGTGATTTTTGATTATATATCTTTTTCAGATATTTAACTATTGTCTTGGGATCTAAACATTTATTACTCATACCCATTAAGATCATACCTACCAATATTTTTTTATCTAGTGTTTCTAAATACTTTCTTCGATCATCAAATTCTTTAAATGTTTTATTCATATTCAAACCTCAACTTTTCCAAAAACCATCATATATTAATTTCCCTATAATTATAATCGCTAGGATCATAAAACATATTCCGAATATCTTTATAAATAATGATGTGTTTATTCCTATCATTATGAAACCTCTGTTTTCTTTTGTTTCTTCTTTTTTAACTGACAAACAATAGTAAAAAACATAATCAAAATAATAACAACAACAATTACAAAAGAAATTAAATCCGTAACTATTTCGTTTATCATTGTGAAACCTCTTTGATATCGAATGATTTATATATTCCATCAGTACAGCTATATTCTAAACATACATAATCCTTACATTCACAATCTCCATCACTTAACCCTGCTCTCATATCCCATCTTGAATAACACTCAGGATATTTAAAATCGTAATCTATTCTAGCTATTTCTTCGCACTTTCTATTTGTTTGAGGGGTACAACCACTTAAAACAATTAAAACCAATATCAACAAACTAATTATTATTTTCATTGTAAGCCTCCTGATTTCTTTATTAACATATAACTAACAGTAAAAACCATAATCAAAATAATAATAATAACAACTCCAACAGAAATTAAATGCGTAACTATTGGCGACGTTCCTTTTATACAAGTTTGAGTAATATTTATTTGTTCGTTTGTGCAATTTATTAAAAAACTCATTGTGAAACCTCTGTTTTCCATAATGGCTTTTCACAACAAGAGCATTTATTCCCCGTCTTAACCTTAGCATTCCAAACCCCCCATGCTAATTCTATTATACTGATACTTCTTGTTTCTCCATTTGCTTCGAAGGTTATTTTTTCTCCACAAAGATTAACATTCATTTCTTTTTTATATTTCTTATCAATTAAAGAAACTAACCCTTGTCTAAAATGGGAATGACTCTCTACTCCCCTAGGAACATCTTTTTCTTTGTGTGCTAATATTTTTAATTTCATATAATTATCGCAAGGATACCCAATCCTTTTAAGGTTGGGAGGAATTGCGAACCTCCTTTTTTAGTTTAATATTTTTTGCTTCGTTACCCCAAGCATCAAAACCATCAATTTTTCTTCTTGCAAATATATCTATTCTTGGATGTTGAGTATTGTTTTTTATGATTGAATAAAATATATCTGGTTTTCTTGAATGTTTCCCTCTTTTTTCTCTAAACATAGAAGGAATAAACTTACCTTTTTTATTAATACCCATTTTCCCACGATAAGCATAAATTATCCATTCCACTCTTCTATAAATTCCATTAACAGGAACACCTATTTCTTTATCCCATGCAAAAAAATCCATATATTTAAAACCCCATTTTTTAAGTAATTGAAAACAAAAAGGAATTTTAGAAGTTATTGTCCAAAGAAATAAATCACATTGCTTATCTGCAAAATTATCTATTGGAAGGTTTTCTATCTCTTCATCTGTCATCATATCATAAGGCATTTTTTTCCCTGTTCTGTAATATTTTAAATTCTTTAGATTATTTTTCACAGTCCAAGCAGGGTCAATTACTATTGTTTTGTATTTTTTGTTTTCCATTTTCTTTTAGATACTCTACCCTTTAGGGTATGGGAGTATTTCATTATAAGCCTCTGCGTTCAAGTTTCTTTTCTAAAGTCTTAATCCTTCTTTTTAATTGTATTATCATTAAAAGAATAGCCATGTTTGATATCTTAAAACCGATAGCAATACTGACAATACACATTAATAACATTAATATAAATTCCATTATGAACCCTCGTCCTCATGGAATACAATAAAATTAATCGTTGTGATAATAATTATAACCCAACTAATACCGATAGTAACAACCCTGAACCATGAGGGTATTACTTCTAACCTCCAATCATAAACCACCGTTTGATAAAAAGAAACCACTAATACAAAACAACCCATACAAAAAACTAATAATTTTTTAAGGGTGGTTTTTGTAATATGTATATAATTTTTCTCATGTTTTTCTATTTCTTGTTTATTCATTGTTTTATGTTTATTCATTGTATAATTTGTAATGACAAGCTAGTATATAAATGTTTCGTTTTTGTAATGACAAAACAAATAAAAAGAAAAAAAAGAAAAAGAAAAAGCTTTAGTCCTGTTCTTCGTCATCTAGTTCGTCGTCTGGTTCTGGCGGTTCGTCTAGATCTTCCCCTTGTCCTTCTTCTGCTTCATTGTCCGGGTTCTGTTCAATTAAAGAGGCTATGTTGTTGTTTAATATATTCTGGCCTTCGTTTATTCTTTCTAACACCCCTAGAAGATGATACCTGTAATACCCGTTCTGGCTCAGCATTCCCATTTGGTTTTGTGTCGCTTCTTCCTGTTCCTGTGCCTTTTTCTGTTGCTGTTGTTTTTTTTCTTCTAGAGAAGGTTCTTTTAAACCAGTTCCAGTATTTGTTTTCTTCTTTAATGCTTTTGGTAATCCCATTTTTCTTTTCCTCCTTGGCTAGTTTTTGTTTTTGCTTTTGCTTTCTCCCTTGGTAACATGATACCTCATATTTCGAAAGCCTGGCTTTAATTATAGCCCTTTCTCTTAGGTACCTTATTGCGGGATCCTTTCTTGCTGACTTGCTACTATACTTTACGTCTATCTTTGGCATTATACTATCTGTTCTTTTTCTTTTTATGATTTCTTCTATAAACTTTTTAAGGGTTATAAAAAGAAAATAGCCCGTAGCTATAAAAATCCAAACTACGGCCCCATAACTTACGCCCTTTCCTATTAATTCCCAGTTAACCACTTTCGCCTCCATAGGGGTAATATAAAAGGAATGAATAAGCCATCTATTGCTAAGGCCCCTGATGTTGCCCTTACTTGTAGGTTCTTCACTACTACGGCCATGTCTCTTACTGCTGAGGCCATTTCAGAAGCTAAAGACCAGGATTCTTCCATCTTGTTAAATAACATGATTAGGCATATAGTAACTATCAAAAGATATATTACAGTTACGATCATGCCCCCGTATTTATCCCAAAAGGTTATCTTTTTAAATCTAAGATCTAGGTTTTTTTGAATACCTAGCCTTTGTAGTCTCATATCTTCATCAACGTAAAAGGCTTTAGCTGTTTTCATTTGTTCGTCTATATCTGTTAAAGAAAAGTTTATCCATTCCCCATCACTTCTCTCAAAGAACCAGTATAGATTTTTACTCATTTGTATTTTGGGCCTTGGGAGTATCTTTTTAGAGTTCTTTGTCCTAAACCAATAATCTCCCCCCCGGCCTACTCTCTCCACTATTGCCCTGTCCGAAAATGCGGGTATTGCTTGGTTTCCTATTTTCCTAAATAATACTACTTTTTGATTATACTTAATCTGGTTAAGAATATATAAAACTAATACAGTAAGCAAAACAACAACTAATATAATTATCAAAAAAATAAAAGCGAAAGACGATAGACTCGCTTTACTTGGTAACATATCGCTAAGCATATTTGTTATAGGTATCTTATCCATCTTGTTTTTTCTCCTTATCTTTATTAAATATAATAGTAACCTTTTCGCCTTTAGTTAAATTTATTCTAGTTCCGTCTAACTCTATAAACATTGTAGAATTATTTTTGCCTACTTGGGTTCCTACTGCTGTGATTTCTCCGGTTCTTTCTGTTTTCATTTTTCCCTCAGGCTCTTTCTTATTTCCCTTATTGTGAGTCCTTCTCTGGTTTCAATCCCTAGTCTTAATTGTTTTAATTTGTTTTCTTTTGGAAGGATATCTTTCATTATTAAAATATATCCGATTATGTTTGTTGTTATCATCAAACACATAAACAAATCTAATCTAAAGGATCCTATATTATTAGATATATAGCTGAAAATTTCTAGCTGTACGAAAAAGAAAAATAAAATTGTTATAAATCGTATTCCAAAAGAAAATGATTTTAATAGGTTTGTATTTCCTATCTGTTCTATCTCTCTAAGTTCTTGTTTTGTTTTTAAGCTTATTTCTTTCATGGTTTGGCCCTCCCTGGTTTATTATATATTTTGTGTTCTTTATCTTTGTCTTAAGCTTTTTTATCCTGTTGTTGAGATAAATAAGTTTATATTCTAAGCTTTCTATAAGTTCTTTTTCGTTCTTTATAGATAGGCTTGTTATTCTATCTTCTATTTTTTTCTTATCTTTCTTTAGATTTTTAATTTTTAATTTTAATTGTTTTGTTTTTAGTTCTTGTTTCATTTATTATTCTTCTTTGGGTTTTAGGTTTTTATCTATAAATTTCCTTGCGAATCCTACAATAGGATCATCATTAATTGTTTCGAACATCTTTGTTTTCTGTATCTTTTGTTGGTGTCTCTGGTTTATGAATTTCAATATTAGGCTTTTTTCTTCTGTATCAAAAGCCTCTAGTATTTTTTCTATTTCCTTTATTGGCTTTTCTATTTCTTCATAGTTTATTATCATTTTTTCCTCTTAATTGTTTTATCCCATGTAGCCCGGTCTGTCTGTGTTTTCTTTTATGTCTGGTTTTTGCTCTTTTGGTAATTGTGATTTTAAGAAAGTTGTAAGTGTTAGAAGTCCTATAGCCGTTTCTTTGTTTGTTTTAGTGTGTTCTAAGATTATTTCTGATTGTTGCCTTATTGTTTGTATTATTGCTTTAATATCTTCTGTGTTATTCTCTTTTAAAAATTTAATAGATTCGTTTGTTTTATTGATCTCTTTAACTATTTCCGGGGCTATATCTTCTATGGCCCTGTTTTTTATATAGTTCTTTAGTTTTATTGTTGGTTCTTGCCCTCTTTCATCAGATATAAACTCTATCCCTTCCCCATAAACCTTTTTAAAGTGTGTATCGTGAACTATGACCTCTCTAGGTATCTTATCTATAAATTCTTCCCCTTTAATCCAATCTTCGTAACCATGCTTAGCCCATATCGTTTTTTCATAAGGGAGTTTTATATTAAATTGTTTTATGAATTTCTCTATACTTTCGTCTATATATTTTTTGATATCCTCTTTTTTATCGTCTATTCTTTTCTGACATAATTCTGACGTATTCGCTTCTATAAGGAAAATTTCTTTATTTCCACATATAATATTTTGGGAATATATGCCCGTTATCGTTTCTTTTCCGTATTGTATTGTTATTCCTGTGTGGTTCTTTTGTTTGTTAAATCCATGTATCGATAATAATTTTGTATGTTGGTTATAGTTTAATCTTGTGCCAGTAGTGTCAATAGTGGTAATAGCGGTTTTAATGTTTTCTATACCGCTATTGGTCTTAGTTTTTACTTTAATTTGTCGTCTATAATTGTTGGGCCTCCATAGTATTTTAAAGGGTTTACCTATAGTAGTCATGCTATTAGAAAGTGGTTCCTTTGGAGAATCGCTTTTAACTGCGTTTTTTAAGGGGGATAGGTGCTTAGCTTCGGTTTGGGGTTCCATAGGAAATAGGGGGGTGTGTGTGTTGTAATTTATAATAAAGGGATTTGGTCTTTTGTCATTTTTGATAGTTGATTTTATAATTTCTTTTTTATTTGTCTTTATCGTGAATTTGCTATCAGTATATATCAATTCTCCCCTTCTATGTACTATGGTGTGATGATTAGGGCATAGTTTTAATATATTGATATCTCTACCGCTTCCCCCTTCTTTTATGGGTACTATGTGATGTTTGTCTATATTTTTATTTCCGCAAAAATAACAAGAATTACTTTCGTCTTTAAATATGAGTCCATTGATTATTTTTTTATCCCCCGTTATCTTCCATATAGGATTAATATTTTTAAGTATTTTTAGATCTCTTAGTCTGTTTAGGTTATTATAAATACTCCGTCTAGGAACATTAAGCATTTTTTGTAAAGATTTGGCCCTTAATCCATGAGGGTTCTCTATCAGTTCCTTAAGTATAGATTTGGATATATCCGTAAGAATGCCATAGTTTTGTTGTGCCATTGTGCCATTAATTTATTTATAATATATTCCGTGTTTTTTTCTTAATTGATCTAAGGCTTCTGCCATATCTCCAATAGTTACCCTCATTCTTCCTCTGTTATGTTTAAAGCTATCTCACATTTAGATAAGTTAAACTTAAGTTGATCGCAATAGATAGAGTTATTTAATGATATTATCCCGTCCCTCTCTTTATCTAGCCTTTTAATCCTCTGTATATATATTAAACAGTTTTCGGAAACATTAGAGCATTTCTCACAAACAGAACACTCTATAGGCTTGTAAGCCTTATATTTATCGTTAAGGGTGGCGTACATTACCTTTAAAGCGTTAAAGTCTGTTAGAAGTGAATTATATTTGTTTTCTTGTTCTATTCTTTGATCTTCTACTGATGTATAGACACAACCAGAGAATAGTAATAGGGTTAATGTTAATGTTATTATTATTTTATTCATTTTTATTTTAAAGATCCTGGGGAGGTACGGGGGTTTTGTACCTGTTTTTTTCCAGGATCCCGATTCGACTTTTGGAAAAGTTGAGGTTCTAGTGCTTCGTGTAATTTATCTAAGTGATCATCTAATATAACTACTACTCTTTTTTTGAATATCTTTAGATTAACATTCACAAACATAGAATTATATTTTTTAAATTGGTCTGTAACATCTATCAAAATTCTCTTTTTTTCTGTCATTACTTTTTTAAGAATGAGTTAATATATAAATCTTTATTGTAACTTCAAAGTAAAAAATTATCCCCCTACTGTGCCTCCTCCCATATTTGCCTGTTTAATTGCGGATATGATTAGTACAACCATTAAGATTATAACAATCATAGCACCCATTAATATAAACAATCCAAACCAATCTGGTACGTCTGCCATTTCTGAGGTAGTCGCTCTTATTGGCGCTAGTGCGTCATAATTAGAATAATAAGAATATCCATAGGTTAAATTTACTTTTGAGTTGTTATAGGTATCAGTTAAAGCTAAAAGTTTACAATCTGAATAAGAATAATTGCCTGATCCTATAGTTTCTCCTGATGTTGAATTAAGTATAGTTGTGATAGATGTTATTAAACTATTGTGTAATGCTCCGCAAACTGTAAGGTTATTTCCCCCGCCTGTGCTTGTAAGTGTAAAGTCATTTTGAGAATTATTAGTTGTTGTGGTTTCTATAGAGGCCGTTTCTATTCTGGTACCCATCAACGTAAAAACCATTACAATTAAACCGATCATAAATATAGAAACAATTATCCCCGTAAAGAATTGCATACCCGCTTGAGCCTTTTTGTTTTTCAGATTTTTAATATTGAGTTTAATAAAAAAAAAATAAAAAAAAAGGGGTTTTCAATCCCTTATGTGTAGAAGGTTTTACCCTCCTACTCCGCCTCCGCCCATGTTGGCCTGTTTAATTGCGTAT
>Ga0222637_1000254_pt1 | contig 26744 bp, 39 predicted proteins | sample AntAcemetagen143_FD_181149 | JGI IMG/M metagenome (GOLD analysis project Ga0222637, IMG submission 181149) | Saline water microbial communities from Ace Lake, Antarctica - #143 | ecosystem: Environmental > Aquatic > Non-marine Saline and Alkaline > Saline | place: Antarctica: Ace Lake...
GTTATTTGTATTTAAAAAAGAATTACTTAATAAGCACAAACCAGAGAGGTTAATGATTTGAAAAAAGCAGTTTTGAAATTACATAAGGATAAAGCTTCAAGAGTTGAAACATATCTTGATTGTGAAGTTTGCGGTTATACTTGGGACTTTACATAAGGAGATGAATAATCGAGCAGCATAAAAAATGAAAACAGATACAATATTTAAGTTAATCATTATTTGCTTGTTCATAGGTTCTATAGTTATGACTGGCTTTGCTTTAATCAAAATGGAACAAGGCTGCAAAAGTTGCGAAATGAGATTTAACAACACTAAAATGGATGGTGTACGAGGCGTTTGGACTCTTTCAGATGATGAAGAATACATGTGTGTAGGTTTAGAAGGGCGTTCAGATAAAGAAATAGAAGATACTATTTGTCATGAGTGCGATCACCATTACGTTTATGATAATCCACAGCATTATTGCGAAGGGTATGAGGAATTTTTAAAATGAGTGTTTCAGATGTAGACAGGATGATAGAAAAAACCAAGTCACAAATAAAGGCTTTGGAAAGTAAGTTAGAGTTCTATGAAACCAAACGAGTAAGAGAAAAAGCAAGAGCTGTTTATTTAGCAAAAAACCCAGTAGGACAACACACGAGAGGTTCTAGTCATTGGAATCGTTTCTTAAAAAAACATGATTTAGAAAGCGAGTTCGAGGCTGGGAAATGAGTGGTGGACAAAAGAAAGTAATGTATAAAGTGCGTTGGTGTATTCGTTGCGGAGAATACTATAGAACAGCTCATAAGTTTAGTCGTTGTTGCACGAATTGTTACAAACAACCTGTTAACAAACAGAGTAGCGTATCTTATTTTAATCGTTGGGTGCATAAACATGGATTAGAGGTTGAGAAAATTGAACAGAACTAAAACTTGTCAGAATTGCGGGCTTGTTAATAATTATTATTTCTTCACATGCAGTAAGTGTGGAGTTATTCTTAATGGAGGACAATAAAATGGAAAAAAATATGTTAAGTGTTAGTATTAGCGCAGCAGAATTATTGGCTTTAAGTCTTAAAGCTGTTAATAGTGGAGAAGAAAAAGTTAATTTCGCTTTTTTTGAGAATGAAAAGAGTAAAGAAAACAGCCCAAACTTTAAAAATGATAAGTTACGAGGCGCTGTTTGGGCGAAGAAGTATCTTGTGAAAGATAAGGAAGTCGTTAAACAAGAAGTTATAGGTGTTTAATTTGTTTTGTGTTCACAAATGTAGTGTTTGCAATAAAGTTTTTGAACATTCTTTAGAACAAACTCCTTGTTGTGACAGGCACACAATAATAGCGTTTATAGATTAGCTTATTTAGCCTTTTTTGACGGCTTATTTAGTAGAATATGCTATTCTGTGAACGTCTTTTATTCTTTTTTGGTTTTGCACATCTCTTTTTCTTGAATGGTGTCCATTCATCTGATAATTTTGTTTTAGTTCCAAATAATCTCATGTTTTCTTCTCCTTTTAATAATTTCTTCCTGTCATGTTACTAAATATTGCGAACGCTGTTATTAAAAATATAGGTATGAGTACAGCCCAGCTTACAAGTTTTATTCCTGTTCCTGTCTCTACTAAGAACATGAGTATTCCTGCGAAGCTTATCATTAAACCGCTGTAAGTTAAAGCATCACTATCATTGTTAACGTTTTGTCTCATTACAAAGAACAAGATTATTCCTGCGCCTACTAAAAGAACTGTAGCTAAAGGAATCCCGCTGATTATTTGTAAGTTACTCAACCAAGTCGAAGGACTATTCACCGCATCTGTTCCTTGAATTAAGGCTGTTATATTATAATTGCTTGTCATAGGGTCTGTTAAATTAACCATTATTTTTTCCTCCCTAAATAAAACTTTATCATAACAATACCTATAACTACCAAAATAATTATTGCGGCGTTAAAATACGCTTTAAATATTGGCGGCAAGCCTAAAGTTGTAGCGCTATCTTTAGTGGCTGTTATTAAATTATCATAACTTCTATATATTAGTTTGAATGGTGCTGTTAATTTGTTCCATACCCCTGCGAACCAATCAAAAACGTTACTTTCTACTCTCACATTCTCAATTATTCCTTTTGAATTATTAATGTCTGTACTCATATCTTCCAAATAGTTATATTTGTTGATGTCTGCAGCGTCATAACCTGTATTATCATAGTTACTTCCTAGAGTGTCCATAGTATAGCCTATTAGCCCGAAGAATAGTCCGAAAGCTGTTATTAGTGTAAGCATTAATCCTTGTATTTTGAGGCTTCCTTTCTTACTTATTCTCATTGATTTCCGCCACCCCTTATTTTTATGAACACTATTATTGCTAGAGTTATGAATCCTGTTATTACACCTATCGGAACACTGATTATTTTTAGGTATGTTAATGGTATGAGTATGCCGAAACTTATTATTAGACTAAACAACGGATTAAAGTCTTTGCTTGTTAGGAACGCAGCGAATAAGAGTATGAGTATAGCATATAATAGTCCTGTGTTTCTTTTTACTATTACAGTTATAGTGAAGGTTTTTGTTCCTTCCCAGACTACAAGTTCTGTTCCGTCACTATAAGTTATGTATGCTTTTATATTGTATATGCTATCGTTTAATTCATCTAGCGCTACAGTGTATAATCCGTTGTTTCCTGTTTTTGTAATATTGTATTTAGTAATTATTTCTCCTGTAAGAAGATCTTCCATAGTTATTAATAATCTCCCACCATTTATGGTGTCTTGTCCATCTATGAATTGATAATTAATTATTTCTTCGTTATCTCCTGTTATCCATACTGTTGTGTTTATAGACCAGAAATCTACTAGGGCTGTATCGTCTGTTATATCTGCAGCTGTTATTACTAATTCTATAATATCATCTATTCCTGGAACAAACACTGTTTTCTCAGTTGTTAAAACTACAGTTCCGTCTTGTATTACTATGAATCGGTAATATTGATCTATATCTTTTTTCACATAGAATGTTGCTAGTCCATCGCTTCCGCTTATTCTTTGGTTTACTGTTGTGAATGTTCCTACATCTTCTTTTTGTAACCAAATGGTTGATCCGCCTATTGCGTTGTTTCCCCCATCAATAACTTTTACTCTTTGCAAGTCTACGTTGCTAGTGTTTAACATGAGATAGACTTTTATTTCTTGTGTTGTGTCATTATTCACAGTTAAAAAATAGCTTGTTGTAGTATAATTTGCGCTGCTGAATCTTAGTTCGTATGTTGTTGGGTTAAGGAATCCTAGAGTTATGTTTCCTGTGGTTGAAGTGTTTTCAAACGTTGTTAGAGTGCTTATAGTGTTTATAGTTACGTTTTGAAAGTCTATTAAGTCGTCGCTTGTTTCGTTGTAAATTAGTATTCTTATACTGTTGAAAAGATACATTGTATAGTCTGTGCTATTTAGTAAGGCTGTTGTAGTAAATTCTTGGTTGAATCTGCTAGCGTAACCGCTGCTAGTAATATTTATTACGTTAAGATACCCTTGTAACGTGTGTAGTTCTACAAAACCTGTTGTTGTGCTTGTTGTCTGGTGTGAAGTTGTTATAGTGAAGTTGTTTATTGTTGCTGCTGAAGGATATTTTGATAGAGTGATGTTTAGTATGCTGTCAAACATTCCTGTAATGTTTAGAGTCTCGTTTTGCAAAGCAGTAACGCTGAAGGTGTAGTTTAGGTCATAATAACCGCTTTTGCTTGCGGTAACTGTGTGTTCTCCTATAGATAGGTTGAACGTGGTGTCTGTTGTTCCATCTATAACATATGTTACTCCTGTTAACGTATCGTTTGTTATTAGTTCTTTTGTTAAAAAACTTATCTCGCTTTGATGAAGGTTTGCCTCTAAGTTATCGCTTAAGTTCCAATCACTATAAGTTCTGTCGAAATAGTTATCACTAAAAAAAGTGATGTTAGCTAATTCTTCACTTATTAATGAGGTTACGTTTTCAGAATTTGTGGTAGAAGCTGTATAATCACCTATACCTGTTAAAGTAAAATTTTCTCCTGAAATATATGGATTCAATAAAATTCTTGATATTCCTGGCGATGAATCACAAAATAATCTTCCACCTACAGCAGCAAAAGTAATAATATCTCCTTCGTAAATAATACAATCATTCCCTACAACTATTGTTGTTCCATTATAGGTTAAATTATATTGATTAAAAAAAATATTTATTACTTTTCCACCACTCACGCTAAGTGTTGTGTTTCTCCAATCTTGATTTAAACCAACTGAAGAAATGTTTATTGTGAAGTTGTTTATTATTGCATCACTCCATTCATTTCTTGCGCTTGCCGTAAAATTTTCTGGTGTTGTGAAAGGGTATTGTTGGTCGCTTGTTGGTGTTCCTTCGTTATATAAAAAAGTTATTTCGTCACTTGTTAAAGCAACATCAAAAAAACTTATTTCATCAAAAACACCGTCAGAATAAAGTATTCCTGAAGAATAACCCCTGTCGAACTTTCCGAAATGAAAACGATCAATGGTGCTTCCTAAGTCCATAAACCACTTATTAGTGTTAGAACCATAACTAAGAGTCATAGTTTGTTGTACACCATTTAAATAATATTGCATAACACCATCATTTTTTTGTATAACGATATGATTCCAATCCAAAACCGCCGAATCATTACTTACTAAATTATAATAATTAGCTCCGAGTGAATTTCCTATTCGGTAATTATAATTAAGTTTATTAGTTGATGAGAGAGTAATTTGTGTTTTATGATCAGTACCTGCATAAGTACCTGCATAAAATAATGGTTGGTTAATACCTAAACTTGAGGGCTCGAACCAGAAACTAGTAGCATTAACATTTAACTTATCTGAAGAAGCCATATAAAAATATTGAGGGTCTGCGTCATCTGTTCCAGAGGCTTCTAAACCATTATTTAAAACACCAGTAACCCAAGCACTTCCAACAATAGAACCATTATTAGAACCAGCACTATCATTTGCCACAGTTCCGGAAGTACCATCTAAACTCCAATAAGCAATAACATCAGCATTATCAGGAGCAACAGGAACAGCAGAAGCAAAACTCACAGTTAAAACTAGTACGAGTATTGCGATTATTGGGATTATAGTTAATTTATTCATACTTTTCTCTCTTTAGTTTTTATCTGTGTGTTCGTACCAATCAAGCTGTATGTTTACTTCATTAGTTCCTGCTCCTTGATTTTCTAATAACATATAGTATGTCATATTTGATTTTAAGACCCATTCGTTTAGGTGGGTGGCGCTTCCGCCAAACTTTTTTCCACTTCCACCAACTTCATGCAATAAAAGGTTTGGTGTTCCCATAACTGCTGTTATGTCATAAGAAATATTTGTTATTGTTGATAATGTATCATAGTTTCTATTACTGTTCACTGGAAGTATAGGAGTTCCTCCTGTCCAGCTTGTTACGTTCTCGTAAAGTTTTAAATCGCTTTCTAATTCATGGTCTACAGTGAATGTTAAATGAATCCATTTACTACCTGCAGGAGTTTTAAAAGCTATATTGTAGTCTCCGCTGTTTGAAACGTCTTTATTGCTGAAAGACCGGAAGGAGTTTCCTTCATGGATTTCGTGGTGTTCATGATCAATAAATTCTATTACTTCTGTACTTGGATCAACACCGCTTAAGCCTGTTGTGTAATTAGTTCCTTTTATTAAAACATTGTTGTCGCCGTTCGCTAAATCATTATTTGCATCAACTAATTCGTTGTTATCTTCTAGTAAGTCAATAGCTTTGTTAAATTTGTTTATGTTGTTGAATACTAAAAATAGGGTGAAGAAGGTTATAAATATTATTGAGAATATCATTAATGCTTTTTTGTTTCCTTCACTCAAAGTCTGTACCGCCTAAGCCTCCGTACGCTACTGGATCACTGCTTTTTCTTGTGAAAAAAATTACTGCACCTATTAATCCTACAAAAAAGGTTATTGTTGGGAAATACGTTAAGATATAATTTGTTACAGGAATATCCCCTACTGCTGTTAAGAACTCTGCTTGGTTGCTTATCACAACCCATGCGTTGCTTAGTATCATTGTTGTAAGAACGATTACTGCTAGGAATCCCATGAATAATAAGAAATATACTGGTTGTGATGGTGGTATCGTCGCTGCACTTATCATGTAGCCCACAAGTAACGCTATGAATAGCCACATAAATAGTTGATCTCCCCAGCCTACGAATAGTGATAGGTTGTTAACATCTTCTTTTGTGCTGTTGCTTACTATGCTTTCATCCATGTCTTGAATGTTGCTGTTGTAGTTAGTCCATACTACTGTAACTACTAAGGTTATTAGTGCGAAACTTAAAAGTAGCGTTATGAAAGCTATTAAGCCGCTTGCTAGTCCTTTTTTGTTTCTTTTTAACATTTTTTTTTCAGTGTTCTTATGATTTCTGCTGCGTTGATGTTTGGGAATCTTCTTCTTAAAAAGTTGAGGTCTTTAACGTATATTCTTACGTGTGTTTGTTTTTCAATCGTTTTCCTATACCTTTTTTTTACCATTTGAAAAGCACCCCTCCATAAAGTTCTACTCCTAAAACTATTAATATCGCGAATCCTAGAAGTGCTATGAATACTATGTATGAGAAGAAATATTTTTTTACTGATTTGTTACAATCAATAAATGTTCTGGTGTTCGTGCTTAATTCTTTGTTAGTGCTTAATTCTCCATTAAGGTTTATAGCTTTTGTTTCGCTTACAGCGTTTTCTAAGAATAAAAGTTTGTTTGTTGCGTTGCAATCTACACATTTTACTCCTGTTATCGCTTCATGGTTTCTTATTTCATAACATTCGGTGTTTGTTCCTGTTGAGAAGTAGCCTGTTGCTAAAACTTTTTGATCTTCATTAATAATGTTTATTTCTAGCGGGTCACTTCCTGTGTTTATTGCTTGGAAGCAGTAAGAAGTTTTTTGTATATATGTTTCTTGTTCATCTAAGTTATTGTTTGTTTGTAAGAAATAGGTATTTGTTCCGTTTAGAATTATTGAGCTGTTAATGTATGAGTTAGTTATTTCGTTAGTGTTTTCTATGCTGCAATATTCGTCGTTCACTGTTTTGTTCAGTAGTGGTGTAATGAATAGTATAAATCCTATACTTCCTATTAGTAGAAATTTTAGTATAGTTTTTATTGCTTTTTCATCAACAAAATATTTCTCGGACATAGGTTAATGTTAACAATGAGATAACTGGTTTATATACTTTTGTTAAATCAACCCGTTACTTGAGGATCCAAAGTCCTAGAAACATTAATCCCTGAAAAACCAACCTGAGAAAGTTCACCACAATAACCGCTTAACATACCTGTTGCTTGCAAAAAGATTTTATTACTCTCAAGCATCAACTCACTATACTGTCTCGCCTCAATACTAACTTGTTTGTTTTCTTGACTTAATAAAACCATGTTTTCTGAAGTTTTTGCGAAAGTATAGCTTAAGTAAACTGTAGCGCCCAAAACGAGAATAAGCATAATAATACTTGATATGAAAGCGAAAGTTTGTGCTTTATCAACAATAGGGTTTCTTCTTTGGTTCGCTTGCATCTGGTAAAGAGCTAAAGCTTTAGGTGTGGGTTCTAAACTTGATTTTATATAATTATCTTCATTAACTTTGTAGCCGTTAAGATAAACATATTCGCCCTCAACATTATAAGTTATTCTTCGCATAGCTTTGCCGTTAAAGTGGGCGTCTGGTTCTCTTACAGGTAGTAAGGTAGGGTTGTCTTTGAATTGGAATTTTTTTATTCTTTTATTGTCAGGGTCATTAATCATTTTTGCTTTAACTGTTCTTTCTACCCTTCCATCTCTGCTCGTTAATTTAAATAAGAATTTGTACGTGTTTTTTGTTAAGAACCACCAGACTAAACCCCCTAAAACTGAGAGTATGCCTACAGCCACTATTATCGTTATAATCATTGGATCCATATTTCTTTCATCTCGCCATTATTTTATTTAAAGCGCCTGTTACGAAGCCACCTTTTGATTTGTCCTGTTTTAAGTCTCTGTTCGTTGTTTCTTTGAACGTTTCGCCATAGAGTTCTCGTTCTTTGTTTTCTATCGTTCTTGATAGGAATAAGTCCATTAAAAAGTAAATGTCATCTACTAGACTGTTTATTCTTAGGTCTTCTAAATCCCAACCTCTTGAGTGTGTGTAGAAAAAAATTGTTATGCTATCCGCTATTTCTCTCATTCTTAGGCGGTGTTCTATAATGTTTGTTTGGTTTCCTTGTACTGTGTGGTTGTTTACTATGCTTTTTAGCATGAATAAGATTTCTTGTATTCCTTTTTCAGTACATAAAGGTTGTGTTCCTGGTATTTGTTCTTGTGTTGTTTTTCCGTCTTTGTGTTTTCTTAAGTATTTGTTTCTTAGTTGTAGCTCAAATTTTACTAATAGTTCTTCAGGGTTTGTTCTTAGGCTGAAGGTGTCGTAACCTTCGTTTTGTGGTTTTCTTTCTAGGTTGAACTCGTTTTCTTCGCTTGCTGAGAAATCGTCTTTTTTATCTAAAAAATCATCCATAGTTAATAATTTTATTAACTAACAAGTATTTAAGCTTTTAGGTTAAAGAATTAAATTTTCTTACTTTTACGCAACTGAATAAGTAAAGGTCGCATTTGGAAAGGATTAACACTCTTAGGAGCATGATAAGCAGTAATACCATAAATTAAAGCACTCAAACTAGGGCGATAAACTGCTTTGCTTTTTTTAAGATATTCTAAAAGTTCCTTCTTATCCGCTTTACTAACACGCTTTTTCTTTCTTAAAATACGAATTACTTTAGGAGGTATTCTTTTAGGAAGATTAACTTTTCTAGGACTAACTCTTGGTCTTACTCTAGGCTTAACTCTAGGCTTAACTCTAGGCTTAACTCTAGGCTTAACTCTGGGCTTAACTCTAGGTTTTGCTCTTGTTCTTGGAGCAACTCTTTTTTTAGCACGAACAGTAGTTCTTGCTCTTGATCTTGGTGTAGCTCTTGCTCTTGCTCGAACAGAAAGTCTATTTCTTGCTCTTTTCGTTGTTCGAGTAGTTTTTCTTTTAGTAATTTTTGCTTTTGTACGTCTAGCAAGGGCAGGCGTTAACCTTTTACCTGCACGACCCACTTTTCTAGGAACAATGGCTGTTCGTCGTTTTTTACGAGCAGATTTTGCAGCTTTCAAAGTAAATCTTCTTGTTAAAGTTCTTGATCCTTTTTTGTCCGCCATCATACCATCTAAAAAAAATAGTATGTCTCTGTATTGGCTATCGTTAAGTTTTTCTTCTAATTTTAAAAGTTTCTTGAATCGGCGCAGTTTCGTAAGATCTCCTTTTGTGAATCGTCTTTTTAGTTCTTCAGGCGTAAAAACTTTTGCTTGTCTCTTAATTTTTGATAAGATCCTCGCTGCTAAACTTGATGGTTTAGTTTTCTTAAGAGTAACGTCTATTATTTCTATGAATAGTTTTGTTGATGGATCAAAAGTGATTCTTGGTTTTCCTTTTGTCCTAAATAAGTTTGCTAAAGTTTTAACTACTAATTCTCGTTCTCCAGCTCTTAAACTTGCTGTTCTGCTTCCTAGAGTAAGTTTTTTAAGGTTTTTTGGGCTTTCAATAAAATTAACTATTTCTGTTCTTAACTTTGCAGAATCAGAAGCGTTTAAACCACCTTTAGAAGCTCTTTTTATCTTAGCCAATAAAGTGGCTGGGAATCTCCCAATGTCTGCTTTTAGACGAATTACGACACCTTTAGCGCCTTTCTTAAAAGTCTTCAAACCATACATTCTTCCAACAACTGAGTTTTTACCAGAAGAAGACTCTAAATAAGATTTTAAAGGAGAAAGTAAACTCCGAGAAACCTTAGACATGTGAGGCTTAACAAGAGCATTAACCGCATAACCAATAGACACCTCAGTGTCAAAAAACATTTGTGTTTCTGAAAATTTTATACGGCTTTTACCCATGCCTTTAGGCTGAGGCAAAACTTTAAGAATATTCTTAGGCTTCTGGATTTTATCAACAAAATCTTTTCTAGTGAAAAAACGCCCAGTTAAACGCTTCAAATCCTTCAAATCCTTTGCGAAACGCTTTATTTTTCCAGGTTCTGCAAGGGTGGATAGTTTTCTACTCGCCAAAAATTCAGGAGAAGCAACTAAATCTTTACCTACTTTCACAGGCACGCCCAAATCTTTAGGCAATAAATCAAAATCTGCGAGGTCTTTTCCGTTAAATTTTATTCTGTAAACTTTTAATTTAGAATTAGGAATCTTTAATACAACCATTTGTACTGAATCGTTAGGAAATTTTCTTTTAAGAAAAGAAAAAGCTTTTTGTGCAGCTAGCTTATTGTTTTTGTAGAAAACGTCATAATCTATAGTTTTTCTTTTAAAAATTCTTCTTACAAAAACGTTTTGAGCCTTTCCGCCACCAATAACGCCGCCTGTTCGCCGAATATAAGATAATAAAGCTTTAGCTTGTTTCGTGTTCGCAGCTACATTTCTTTTAGGTAAAAAAGTTTTTTGTCTTACTCTTGCAGCAACGCTTTTTGCTGCTGCAGGCTTTATTACTTCAAAATTTCCTTTCTTGAAAGCTTCTTTAATAGCAGAGGTTGAAGCATGGTACAAAACCTCATTCTTACCTTGTAACTTAAGCAATTTGCTTGTTTCAATTAAAGGGTTCATGTCTATAACGCTTAACAGTTTCCCTTTAGATTCTGCTAAACGATGACTTTTCATACGTGACTTTAATTGTTTAGCAACTTTCTCTAAACTTAAAGCTCTTGATAATTGACGAGCATAAAAGGTTCTTGTTCTTGAAGTTGTTGCAAATTTTATTTGTAACCTTATTTGTCTCTTAATCTCAGGACTATTTTTCAATATTCTAAGAACAGCATTTTCAATAATAGATATTCCTCTTTTTGAAGGAATATACCCACCTTTCAACTTAGTAAGATTCGCTTTAGCACTAAAACCACTTGCTAATAAACCCACAAGTGTAGTTATTATCATAGCCCAGTTTTCTGGTTTTCGAGGGTCAAAACTTTCTTTTATACCTTTCCATGCTGCCCTTCTAGCAGCTGGTCTTGTTTCTTTTAAGGAAGCAGAAATTTTTGGAGAAATAGCACTTGGTTGTAACGCTTTAAAATCTTTAGGTATTAAATCACTTACTAATCGTGCTATTTTGTCGGTTGCTGATTTAGATACTAACATATTTAATCTTGGAGAAATATTTCTTAAACTTTTTTTGAATAAAGGCAAAAAGTCTTTTTTTGTGTATCCAACTTTCATTTTAAGAAATGTTATGTTTAAAGCATTAGCTGTTAATCGGGGAGTATAGAATGTCAATATTCCTAGTTTCACCAAACCTCTTAATGCATCAAACCACACTTTTCCTGTAGACATACCATCAACGCCTGCTTTGCTAAAAGTTTTTTGGATGGCTGTTTGCATTTTATGATCTTTCTTTTCAACATCTAAAATATAATCATATAATCTTTTTTCTTTGAGAGTTTCAGGTGTAACAATAACCCCACCTACATTTATTGTTCCGAAACGTAATTTATTAGGATCTACTTTGCTAATATTTATTGATTGTTGTAATGCTGTTCTTATTGCTGGTACGAATGGGCTTTGTTGAATACTTTTTAGAGTTATATTTGCAGCCACTCCTTGATTAAAAATTGCGCTTTTTGTTCCTGAAAGACTGAAAGAAGATATTAAGAGAGCTTTTTGTCTTCTGATCTCTTTTTGTCTAGCACTTTCTACCGAAGCTATTTGTTTAGGCGTGAAATCCCCTTTAAATGATTGTTTCGCTAGAGTATCTTTAACACCAACTATTGCGCCTTCGCTATTTCTTATAGGGATCAGAGTTTTTGATTTTAGAGCATTTAAATCAATGCTTTGAGTTACTCTTTGGGTGAAGTCTGGTTTTGATAGATTTTTTGATAGATTAATTATTTTTTGTATGTTTTCTTTCGAGAAATGATTTTTTAGGTTTATAACTGTTGTTTTTTCTGGTGTTTTTTTTATTCCTATAAAGATTTTTCCTGGTGGTTTCTTTAAAATGTCTTTTCTTACTAGAGTTTTTGTTATTGGATCAAGAACGAGATTTGAAAAAGCATTGGGTTTTTTTTTCTTTTTTCCTATGTAGTATGATTTATTAAATGTTGCTTTATTTGGTTTTAAGTTTCTTGCTACCATATTTATTTCTCAACAATATATGTTAACAATAGGATAACTAGTTTATATACTTTTGTAGAAATAGAATAAAAAGTTTCTGCCCATCAAAAAGAAAGGCAGACAATAAAAAAAATTGTGTGTTTACTTACCAACACGTAACCAACCAGTTACCAGTAAAGTCTAGTAGGTGAAAGATAAAAACCTGTGAAGGTCTTTATTCTCCGCCAGCCATACCTTGTGTCATTTTAACGATAATCTTAGCAACAGCTACGATTACAATAACAGCAAGGAATCCTAGAACGATACTAATAGCAGTTAGTACGATATTTACTTTAGTTATACTTTCAACAGTTACAGCAGTTGAGTTAGAACTTGATTCTAAGCAGCTACCATCGGAATAAACGTGTGTTGAGTCTGCAGTCGTACAAAGGGTTGCTTTGTAGTTGTCTGCAACAACATAGATTGTTCCTACGATAATTACCATAGCCAAGAGAGCTAACATAAGTAAACTAAGCATTTTAACGTCGTTATTTACAGCCATAGTTTTCTTGATCTCCTTAATTTTTCCAACAAATAAATTCGTTGTTACTATTCTTTATCATAGGTCATTAATATACTTTTGATAAAATTTAAGTATTGCCTAAAGGTTTTAAGCAAAAAGGTTGTCATTATCAAAGTGACAAGGAAAAACATATAAACAAAAGAAAAAGATAAAAAAACACCATGATAGAAGATATAATCGAAAAAGAAATAGTGAAATGCAGCTTCTGTAATAAAGCAATAGACAAAATAGGAGAAGACTGTTTTGTAATATTCCCAAGCCCATCAGGAGATTGGAAAGTACAACTAGGAAAAAACAGTAGCTGGAACATGTGCAAAAACTGCTTCGAAGGGCTCTCAAAATGAGTGAGGCAGAAAACCAAGCAAAACAAGAAATAATCAAAAAACTAACCGCATATGAAATAAAAGGACACATATTCTATGATGAAGAAAAAAAAGAAGAATTAAACAAAAAAGACTACGCAAGCCTAAAAGAAGAATGGGAAAAAACACAAAAAACAAACTGGTTCTCAAGAACAAAGCAAGAAGTAATAATGAACCTTGCAATAAACAAAAGAGGAGAAGCAACAGAGCAAATAGTACAATACTTAAAAAAGTTTTATACATTCAAAACAACAAGAAGCGACGACGCAAGCGAAATATGGATTTACGAGAAAGGAATATACAAACCAGAAGGAAAAACATACATACAAGAAACTTGCAGAACAATGCTTGAATTAACATACACAACACACCTAGCAAAAAATGTTATCAACAAAATAGAAGCAGACACATACATCGACCAAGACGATTTCTTCGAGCAACAAAACAAACACCCATACATTATACCAGTAAAAAATGGTTTATTAAACCTAAAAACAAAAAAATTAAGTCCTTTCAACAAAAATATTGCTTTCTTCAACAAACTAAGCATGAACTATAAACCAAAAGCTAAATGCGAAACAATAAAACAATTCATTAAAGAAATAACTAAGAACGAAGAAGACGTGCAAGTAATACAAGAATTGTTCGGGTATTGTTTAATAAAAGACTACAAATATGAAAAAGCTTTCATGTTTTATGGTAGTCATGGAAGAAATGGGAAAAGCAAACTATTAGAACTACTAAAAAGGTTAGTAGGAGTAGAAAACACCGCAAGCATAAGCTTAGAAGACCTAGAAAAAGATAGCTTTAGCATGAGTGAATTACACAACAAAATGATAAACATAAGTGCAGACATAAGCAAAAACGCCGTAAACAACACAGGGAACTTCAAAAACCTCACAGGAAGGGATCAGATATTAGCCGCAAGAAAATTTAAGACAAGAATAAAATTTGTTAACTATGCAAAAATGGTTTTTGCAGCGAACACTTTACCACCAATAAACGACAGCAACAGCGATGCTTTCTGGTTAAGATGGGTGTTAATAGAGTTCCCACACCAATTTTTACCAGAAAAGGAATTAGTAGAAAATAAAGAGGCTAAATTGCAAGATCCACAAATAATAAACAAACTCCTAGATGAAAACGAAATGGAAGGGTTATTAACATGGAGTATTGAAGGTTTAGACCGTTTAGAAGAACAAAAAGACTTCAGCAACAAAGCAACAGCAAAACAAGTTAAATATGATTGGATGAAAAGAAGCAACAGTGTAGCTGCTTTTATTTATGAGCATGTTGTGGAGTGTTATGATAAGAAAATCCTTAAGGATAGTTTTAAGAAAGTTTATATTAATTATTGTAAGAAGAATCGTTTGAAAGTTCTTAGTGATAAAGTAATAAAGATTACTTTGGAGGGTGAATTAAACGCAGGTTCTACTAGGGAAAGTATTTTTTTGGATAACCAATATAAACAACTACGTTATTGGGATGGTGTGGAGTTCAAAAATAATAATTTGTGTTCTTTTTCTAAGTAATTTTTTGTTTTTTTTTCTTTGTTTTTTGGTTGTTTTTTCTCAGACAGCCTAGACAGCCTTTCCGCCTTTTTTATTTCCTTACTGTAATTTTGAATTTCTCCTATAGTGCTTTTTACCCAGAAGTCTTGACTACCCTGTCTTATTGATTAAATATTTTAAGTTTTGCTTAAAGGTTTTAAGCAAAAACTAAATCTTTTAATATCGCCTGTTTTTTTTTTGCTTAAAGGTTTTAAGCAAAATGGTTTTTGGTGTACCACAATACCATACTACCAAGCAAATTTTTGCCTAAACGCTTAAATAGTTGAAAGTTAATAAAATTAGTAAATGCGAACAAAATGAACAAAAAAATAATAAGTCTGGAAACAGCAAACGAAACAAATTCTAACACCTCAACCACCCAGATACAAACAAATCGTTTGCTGCTAGATTCACACAAACATATGTTCGTATATTTCATAATATTACAAATATTTATATTAATAATAGGATACTCAATAAATGCTCTAATCACTGCAAAAAAAACAGGTTTGGCGGATATAGATGCTTTATTCTTAGCAGGTGCAATAATTGTTTGTTTAGCAGGCTGGGCGGTATCAACAATAAGATTTTTCAAATTACTTTCAGGAAACTTTGTAAGAAGAACAAAAAGTTAAAGAATACATAGTTAACAATCGTTAACTAGGTGTTTGGCTAAGATATTAACCAAAAGGTACTCAAGCGCTTAAAGCCTCACATTATCGGGTTCTTAACTTTCTCCTTCCAAAGCCTGATAAGGTGAATAATATGGCTGGAATAAATGGACTTATATTTTTATTAGGAGTCATCTTCGGGATGATTATAAAAACAATGGCTTTCTTAATAGGATCAATCATTAAGAAGAAAAGAGAAAACGAAAACGCAAGATTAAAAATATTCCTTGAATCAAGAGGCGGAAAAAAAGCGATAGAAGCCTATGAAGAATGGGAAGAATACAATTAAAACAAGAGTGAGATTTATGGAACAAAAATTTTTAGATGGATACTTACAAGCTTTGCTTGATGTAGAAGAAAAAACACGTTTCGGAGCAAAATATCAACAATACTATAGAATAATTACTAACAGAACAACAGATCGTTTAAGAGGTTTAGTGATGGAGAAGTTCGCAAATGACTAATAAAAAATTCGGAAAAGTACAAGACGGAGAAGTAGGTTTCAATAGTAGTTTTACTTACCTCTTAAGAATAAATCACTGGTTACAACAAGCACACACCTTAAGTGCAGATGACGATGATGTATGGGATTACTTTATGGCGTTAGAACAAGCAAGCATAGAAGTAGATGGAGCTTTAGATCCAGAACAAAGAGAAGAAATGGAAGTTATACGTTTAGAAGTTAAAAAAAATCTTGTTGCAGCTTCAAACGATAAAAAGGATCTTGTTAACCTAAGAGAAATAGTAAGACCATTCCATATAGCTATAGGGCGTTTCGCACATGAAAAAGGAATAATGCTTCTAAGAATAAAACCAGAAAACTACGACGATTTAATATAAAAAACCTAGTGACTAAAAAAAATGGTAAAACCAATAGTAGAATATAATGACGAGACAATAGAAAGAATACTTGTTAGATTGAGTAAGACAAAAGACAAGAAGTTTAAAGAGTTCATGCACAGCATAAAAAGTTATGTCAAGTTTAATGTTGGTGACCCATTTCTTTACTTATATGCTTACAAAGTGCGAAAAAAACTAAACAATGACTTCGACCACATAACTGTTGTTACAGGTAAAGAAGGAACAGGAAAAAGTACTTTCACTGATAAAATAGCTTGTATGATTAGTCCTGGAATAAGTATTAAACATGTATGCTATAAACCGCTTGATCTTGTTGCAGCTATGGAGAACGCTGAGAAAGGCGACACTATTTGGATAGATGAAGGCGCATTATTTCTTTTTAGTCGGGAAGCTATGGGAAAAAATAATAAGATGCTCATTAAATTGTTAACAATAAGTAGACAACTGAACCTGCACTTAATTATTTGTATCCCTAATTTTTACATTATTGACACATACATAAGAGAACACAGAGTAAATAGTTTATTCCACATAAAATGTAGAGGGCGTTTCAAATATTTCGCAGAGAACGTTATTAATTTAGTTAGTGTTTATGGTAAGAAAAGTAAGAATGTTCTAAGTAAAGATATTACTATTAAACATGGTTTCATTAATGGAGATTTCAACAAGTACTGGGTTGAAACTGAAGGACTCACCCATGAAGAATATGAATCTAGGAAAACTTTAAACATGAACGAACATCTTGAAGAATTGCGCTTAGAAATGTCTGAGCAAGGAGAAACTGAAACAGGGAAAGGCGGCAAAAAAGCAGAAGGAAAAATTCGCGAAGTTGTTTCAGGATGGGTAGATGTTGCTACGTTTTCTAAATTCTCTAGCTTGCACCCTAACACTGTGAGAAAATACGCAGGGAATGGAACTTTAAAAAGTCGCAAGGTAGGTTTGAAGTTCCTTATTAGTCGTGATGAAATGAACATTGAGCAACCTAGCTAGGTTTGTATTATAAAAAACAACTCTGTTTAACGGAGTGGTTTAATAAAGCATGATGTTGGGTTAACGATCGTTAACTTTTGATAGTTGATATAGATTAGAGATATTATGATGGTTAATGGTGGAATGTTTAATGTATTAGAAGAAGCGATTAAACACCTTGAATCGAAGAAAGAAGACTTAAATAAGGTTCTAAATATAGAAGAATGTAAGTTTACTAGGGATGAAATCATAGAAGTTACTGGTTTAAGTGAGAGTGCTGTCACAAAAAACTTGAGCAGATTAATTAAAGGTGGTATGTTGTTACGAGAAGATTATTTTGTGGAAGGAAAGAAGGGTCGGCACTGTAGATATAGATTAAGTGGGGGTGATGTTGTTGATTTTATTAAGCATTATTTTAATTAGTATAGTTATTTTTCAGTTTGCTCTTGCATATTTTGTTTATAGTAAGTTTAGTTTCTTGCAATTATTTAAATTTCGTGGTGTCGGGCTTCGCCACTTGTATGTTGTTGGTGTATTCTTTAGTCCTTTGCTAGCTCCAATCATCATTCTTGCTGTTCTATTCATTCTTATTAAGAGTTTGTTTGAAAAAAAGACTGTTACACCTGTTGATTTGTCTAGCGTTGATGGTATTGATAGTTTTATTAAGGGGTTTAAGTAGATGGCTTTTTTTAAGTTGCGCTTGCATAAGAAACTAAGGGGTCTTTCTGATGGAGATCAAGAAAGGTTTTTGTCTGATAGTTTGAACGTTTTTCGTTTTGATCCTCATATGTTTTTGTTCTTTTGGATTGTTAGTTTCTTTTTTTGTTTGTTTTTCTTTTTTACTTCTTATTATTTGCTTGCTGCGGCTGTTGCTTGGTTGTTGGTTTTTCATATGGTTTTTAGTTTTGTATTGTTTTTTTTGAAGTTTTTATCTTTTTATTCTCGTTGGTTTTAGTTTTTGCTTAAAATCTTTAAACAAATAATAATCCAATACAAACATTTATATAGTTATTAATTAATAAATTTATTAACAAAGGCGCAAACAAACAACAGCCTAAGAGGAAGAAAAAATGGATTATGAAACGATAACGACATACGGAAAAAGAAGCTTTACAAAAAGAATAAAAAGTTACTTAACACCAAAAATAAACTACATAAACATTGATCTACACCAAAGCCGAAACAATCAAAGAAATGAGGTGATTCTAAAATGATTCATCCATTAAAAGTTTTACTACCGCAAGACATGACCTTAAAACACCTAGAGTTTATTAGCTTTTACTTTGAAGCTAATATTCTTATTTCTGCAGGAAAAGCATACTTGCAAACGGAAGAATTAGAACAATGAAAGTCATTGAGCAGCAAACCTCACACACACCTATACACGCACACAAGACTGTTGCTCAGTCACAAACGAGGGGCAGCTCTAATCCATTAGCTGCCTCTTACTCTTTATGGGTTCTAGTAAGAACAAATGGAAACAGATTAAAAATGTTAAACGGGAAAACAACGCCTGTCTTTGATTTCCCAGCGCAAGCATACAAATTTGCGCAAGCGCTAGGGATAAACGAGGAATACTATAGTATAATCAAACTAAAGGAGAAAACAAAATGAGTGAACTATTTGTAATTTTAGGAGTTATAGGCGGTTTAGGAATTGTAGGGTATATGCTTTTTACTATGCAAAGAACTTGTAAGTTCTGCGGATCTAAATTTTTATCAAACAAAGAATTAACAAGCCACAAAAAAGGCTATTGCAGTATAAAATGTGTAGAATTAGCAGAAAATGAAACTAAAAACGATAAAGAATAAATTCATAGAAGGCAAACTAAAAAAAGAAATAGGCTGGTGTGTCATAATGGGTGCAATATTCTATTTAGTCTCAGGTATCTTCTGGATGGCTGCAGCATTTCTAGGAGTATGGCTAATAATTATTCTTATTATATTACTAAGTGCGAAAGGGAAGATAGTATGGTAAAAATGAGTTTAACAATAAAAAGGTAAAGGAAATGTCAATAGAAAAAATCCCTTTTCAACCATATAGGGAAGAAGAAGAACGAGCAAAAGACAAAGGAAAAGTATTTACGATTCGTCTTAATGAAGAAGAATTGCTAAATCTTAGAACTGCACAGAACATATTACAACAAGAAAAAGAGAGTACAACAGTAAAACAACTCGTAATGTTTGGGCTGCATGTATTACATGATCGATCAACAGCCTATATTTTGAAGGTTTTAGAGGATAATTTACGCAAGAACAAGCGTTTAGGCATTGAACGAGTTGAAGTAAAAACATGAGATTTTGCGCATTTGTAATATGGAATAACGAGAAAAGGTAATACAAATGTATTTTTAAGCTTACTTAAGGGATTGATGATGGTGAAAGAATGAGAAAATTGAAGACAGTTGAATTATTTGCAGGGACTGCGAGCTTTAGTAAAGTTATGGCTCAACATGGTCACGAAACATTTACAGTTGATAACAATTCTAAGTTTAATAGTGATTTGACTATTGACTTGCTTCATGATGATTTATCTGTTCTTTCTTCTAATTTATTTAATAATCTTGCTGATGCTGATATTCTTTGGATGAGTCCTCCTTGCACAAGTTTTAGTTTAGCGAGTGGGAATATTCATTGGACTGCGGACAGAGAACCTAAGACTCAAACTGCTCGGGATGGTTATGCTCTTTTGAAACTGTGTGAGGCTTTCGCTGAGGATTTTGAGAAGCGTGGTAAGATATTTTTTATAGAGAATCCTAATGGTCATGCTGTTTGGTTCTTGCCTAACAAGTGGCTTAAGAGAGTTTGGTATTGTCAGTATGGTGATACTCGTGCTAAGCCTACGAATATCTGGACGAATCTGGATATTGATTTCAAGACTTGCAAGAGTTTCCGTAAGGGTCAACCTAGGCATTGTCATCATGAGTCTGCTCCTCGTGAGAGTGAAGTTAATCAAGGGCTTAAGGGTAACATGGAGCGGAGCGTTATTCCTCCTCGGTTGTTTGAATCGATACTGGATCGAATAATTAAATTGGGTGTTGTTGATGAGTAAGGTTCTTGATTAGGAATAACGAACTGTTGTGGAAGTGCAGGTCACGTTTCACAAGAAGCAGTAAGGAGATACATCAACGAGCAAGAAGGAAAAGATGTGTTTGAGTATTCTGTCTTTGGAAGTCCACAACAAAAGATAGGAAAGTTTGCTAATCAAAAAAGCTTAGGAGAGTGGTCATAATGAAATTTATGGGAAGTAAAAACAGAATAGCAAAAGAAATTTTACTTATCATTTTAAAAGATAGAAAAGAGGGGCAATTTTATATAGAACCTTTCTGTGGTGGTTTAGGAACTATGGATAAAGTTTTAGGAAATAGAATCGCTTCAGATAAAAATAAATATTTAATTGCTATGTGGCAAGGATTACAAAATGGAAGAACTTATCCAAGAGTAATAAGTCGTGAGATATATTGTCAAGCAAGAAACGAATATAATAATAAAACTAATATTGATTTTGATGATTTTATGATTGGTTGGATTGGTTGGATGGGGAGTTATAATGGTCGTTTTTTTGATGGTGGTTATAGTGGAAAATCAAGTGGAAGAAATTATGTTGATGAACAAATAAGAAACACAGAAAAACAACTTGATAAATTAAAAGGAATAAAATTTATCACAGGAGATTACGATAAAATAGAATATACTGAAGGAAGTATCATTTATTGTGATATTCCTTATAAAGATACAAAACAATATGCAACTTCAAAGAATTTTAATCATCATAATTTTTGGCAATGGGTTAGAGAAATGGTTGGTAGAGGTCACAAAGTATTTGTTTCAGAATATAACGCACCTAATGATTTTGAATGTGTATGGGAAAAACAAATTACAAATGCGATGAATAATAAAAACACATACAAACCTATTGAAAAGTTATTTGTATTTAAAAAAGAATTACTTAATAAGCACAAACCAGAGAGGTTAATGATTTGAAAAAAGCAGTTTTGAAATTACATAAGGATAAAGCTTCAAGAGTTGAAACATATCTTGATTGTGAAGATAAGAAATACAAAGTAATCATAGAAGAGGTAGAAAAAGATGTGTGAAGGTTGTGCTTATTTTATAGATAATTGGATTTATGGTTATCAAGTATATTGCACTCATCCTACTGAATATTGGATAAATCCTTTAGGAATAGTATTAATAGGTTTATTGATTGCATGTTTAATTTACTTCTGCCTCTCGCAGAACAACAAGAAGGAGGACGGCATTCCTCCCACTATTGAAATAGTGGGTATCCTGCCTAAAAGATTATGAGAGCTTTACAAAACGTTCTCATGTACTGTAAGCGTTGCAAGAAGGCAACACTTCATAACGAGTTCTTAGTACCACAGAACTTTCGTTGTGACACATGCCACCTCGTAACGACTATTCGAGGGGGTGTAACAAAAAAGTGACATATGTAAACTTTTGTGGAGCTAAGTGGGACATCCTCGAGAATGACAAGGCGGATGACGGTTATTGTAACTTCAACACGCAAACGATTAGTGTCAACAAGAACTTGCACCCTCACAGGAGGGCTTTATCAGCGGTTCACGAGTTACTGCACGTACTGTTCGACCACGTGGGAGTGGATGAGGATGAGGAGCTTATAAAGAAGATTGAGCACTCAGTCCTCGAACTAATCAAAATCTTTCCGGAGAAATACAAATGAGTGGAAAAGTTGTTGACAAAAATCCCTTAGTACCTTACGCTGGAAGCCTCGTACCCGCCAGCTTCAAACACTTAATGCTACCAGACGGGGTGACCTTTAGCTACGGTTGTCGTGGTTGCGAGTGGAAAGGAACTCACATGTGCCCAGAAGGATACGCTTGGGGCTCGACAGAGACCTTACCAGAAGGTATTTGCAAGGAACGAGCAGTATACCTCAAAGGATTCTACCGTGGAGAGATTAACAAGCCAAACTTCACCCAGTGGGAAGCAGACTACAATCAAGGAGTCGCCCAGAAGCAACTACAACAAATACTCGAGAAAGGAGAGAACTTTAGGCGACGAGCAGAAGAACTAAGCAAAAAACTCGTTGGAAGAGATGATGACGGGGAGATAACTAAGGAGCTTCGTAAACAACACGGTAAAGCTCTTCGTGGTCACGAGACAGAACAAGCTAAGTGGATTCAGTTATGGAAGAACATCAGGAACTTCCAAGAGGTAAGACTCACCCGAGAGGCTCCTAAGAAGTTAGAGGTCACTCACAAAGACACCATCAGCGTTAGCGACTTCCAAAACATGTTAAGAAACGCTAAGGACACAGTAGACGCAGATTACGAGACTATAGACGATGAAGACTGAATACGATTATTCAAAGATAGACTTCGAGAAGGACGTCACGAGAGACAACATTGACGAGAATATCTACAAGGCAAAGTTCAAGTTCGTCGACTCAGTCATGGCATTAGAGAACCCAAACCCAAAATATTGGCGTACCATCAACGAGGACTTGTCAATGAAGGCTTATTCTTTCATGAGACTCGACGGTAGCCCGTTAAAACCTTATCCTTACCAAGACCTCATCATGAACGACAAGCACCGATTCAAATACTTCCGAGCAGCGAACCAAGTAGGGAAAAGTCTTTATCTCGACGTTGACGCACTCGGAAACTTCATAACCGATCATGGTCACTCATTCAACAGCGCAATCGTCAGTAAATCCTTGCCCCAGAGCATTCACCAGATGAGAAGGATAAAAGGGTTACTCAACTCCATGGAACACCTCGACTGGAAAGAAGACAAAGGCTCAAGTGACAGCATGAGCGTCATCAGCATAGACTTCAAGACCGAAAAAGGAAAGATTAAGTACAGCAACCTCATCATATGCGCTCCTTGCACGGAAGGACTCTTAGGCTACGACCTGCACAAACTATACCTTGACGAGTTCGAGTTCTGGGAGACCGACACAGAACACTTCTTCAACCAGATAGCGCAACCAAGAACTTACACTACCAAAGGAGACATCATCATCACGACCAACCCTAACGGGGCTGACAGCTTCGGAGCAGAGCTCGAGAAACAACGAACAAGGGGAAAACGTAAGTGGCACGTGTACGTGTTCAACTACCTCGACAAGCCAGGCAACACGGTAGAAGAATACGAGGATTTAAAGGCTGAACTACCAAGAGCATCGTTCGAGAGCACCGTCGCAGCGATAAGAACATTATCTGACAAGAACTACTTCACACCGGACGAGATTGAGCGTAGCGAGGCGAAAGCATTGAACGAACTAAGCATGGTCGGCAAACAACCATTCTTCTTCCTCGACGTTGGAGCGAAGAGGGATCACTCAGTACTCACAGCAGGTTACGTGGAACCAGACTCTACCAACGAGGAGATTAACAGGCTCTACATACCAATAATCCACCAATACCCACAAGGATACCCTATCAGCAGGGTGGTCGGTAGTTATGACAAGAAACAAGACAGTGACGGGTGGCACGTAGAGAAGAGCGTCAAGGACTACCTCGAGGAGTGGAGTGCAGGAGGAATAGTACCAGTCTTCGGAGTGGACGCCACGGGCAACACAGGCATCATACCACTCATGGACGCAACCCAGATAGTCGCGGAGGACATACAGTTCAGCGGGCCAGCGAAGAGTGGCATGTACGTAAGATTCAAATATTTCATGGAAAAAGGGCTTATTCATCGTAAGAAGAGCAAAGTCTTCGATTACGAGGCTCGACACTTACAAGTAAAGAAGAGCGTGAGAGGATACTTAATGATTCATCACGAGAGCGAAACAGACCACGACGACGTGATGGACTCTGTAGCGGGACTCATACACTTAGCAGACCCAACACACATACCAGCGGGCGTCGTGATAATATGAAAGGTGCTTTGATAAAATCAAAGCGACAGACGGCAGGACGAAAACTGCCTGAAGGTGAAAAGATGTCAAAATCAGGAACGACATGGAAAAGGATAAGGCGTAGCTTCAAGAAGAAGTCCCCGATTCACAAGTCAACCCTCAAATCAAAAATAGTGATTAACACTGTGTACGGGAACGAGGAGTTAAGGAAACAGAACAAACGATTCAACAAGGTAAACTTCTTACTGAAGAACAAGCTAATAGTCCCCGTACTACTACTATTCAAGCGATGGTACAACAAGAACTACGAGCAAGAGAAGGAACGAGTTAATCTACCGCAGTTCGAACACGTAAAACTGTTCGAGAAGATATTCAACGAGGCCACAACTCACTGGCAACACAAATACATCCAAAGCCTACACCCTGAACAGGACAGAAAGAAAATTGATGAGATAAGGGCTCAAGTAGAGAAAGGAGAGGGTAACGGTTCTTGGATGCTCATGATAAAAGACATGGCAAAGACTTTGTTCATGGCAGACGACGCTTACCTCGAATGGCTCCCCATGTTCCTCTACGAGACCTACTTTCAGATGAGAAAAGTATTATATGACAAGAGCTTCGAACACAAGACGTACCACCTCATGCACACAGTACCATCAGTGATGGACCCAGACTTCGAAGTGGTCTATCTGCGAATGAAAGCGTTAAAGAACATACAAGCTACCATGGTGGCATCACAAGGAGGGTTTGAACAATCATTGAAGAAGAAAAAGTAAGGCTCGCGAAGAACTGTGAGAACTGCATGCAATGGAGGAAGGTTTGTAACGCTGAGTGCTGCAGAGTAACTTATGCTATGAGCTCAGACATCAAGACTACTAACAGGCTCTACACAGTAAGGGTTAAGAACCTCTCACCAGACATGCAATGGTACCTCGAGCTCCACGGAGCAAAGTACATAAGGACTAATGGGAAAGTATACTTCCAAAAACATAAGTACAGGGTGGAGTCTGACGGGCTAAGAACATTCTTTTATAGGGATTGTGACGCCCTCGTAGACGGGCTTTGTAGCCTGCACAAAACAGGCAAACCACTCGTGTGCCAACGATTCAAAGAGAACGACCCATCAAGTGCTGGGCCTAACACGTTCATAACGCCTAATTGTTTGGCGAATTACAAAAAGGTGAAACTAAAATGAAAACTGCAAAAGGAAAGAAGATGTTAGAGAAGAAACAAGCGAGCAAGAAAGCTGCTGAGATACAAGCAGAGAGAGACCTCTTAAAGTTACAACAAGAATACAAGCGAGCACTACTCTCAAGATTGTACAAAGGCGCAGAACTAATCGAGATGAGGAACCAACTCGAGACGAACAACATCACGATGCAATGGTACGGGACACCATTCCCCATCCCAATACTCGCTCTCGAACACGACATCACACAACAAATGTACGACCAACACTTAATGGAAGAAAACTATATCAAGCAAGCACTAAGGAACAAAGGGTTCAGGAAGGAACACTTCGACAAGATAGCTAAAACAGGGGAATACTTAAAAGAGATTCCTCCTAAAAAGGGTGAACTGTGAAACTACCATATAAGTTGTTACTCTTCAAAGCAAGACTCAAAGACAAACAGAGGTTGCGAAGAGAAAAGTTCAGGCTCTGGAACAAAAACAGGCGAAGATTTAAATATAAGTTGTTCCACAGAATTAGAACGCTTAACGAAAGGCTGAAACAATTACCAAATGACCAACACCCGAAAACTGTTATGATGGTATGGACGCTTGACGTTTTGCAGTACGGAGTAACAGGAGCCATAGTTGCAATAATCTTTTTCGAAAGACTTGAATGGAACAATGTTGTCCCCTTGGCAATCGCAATCGGTATTAGTAAGTGGTGGTTTCTCGACTTTGTAAAACAATTCAAAAGAAGGATGGTTGAATAAAGATGGCAAACAATGGCGACGGATATTTTTCTCAAGTTTTCAGAACTGTCAATACGAGCCCAAGGACTTACAATGACCGATCAGTTCCAATGTTGAACGTCGTTCACACGTCACTAAGCAATTTTTTATCCTCGTATGGACAAGTTAGACGAAAGAAGAAGTTAATGGAATGGTACAAGGCGATTCCTGAACTGACAGCGATAGTGAACAAGGTAGCAAGGGATATAGCTTACAAGTTCCACTTCGAAACTATCAAGCCGAACGAGGATGGTCGTAACAAGATTATGGCCGCTAACAAGTTCGCAACACAAGTTGGTCTTAGAAGAATCATGGAAGAACAACTCATAGACCAACTCGTCACCGGAGAAGGGTTTGGGTGGATTGGGAAGCTCTCACAAGCACAAGTCGCTGGTGAGCTAAACAAGATTCTTAGGAAGGAGAAGTTCTTATCAAAACTGGAGAAGAAAGAGGTCAAGGAAAGAATCCTTGGAGAAGTAAAGTTTGCCGAAGGATTTAATAACACTGACCACGTTGACGAGGACACTTACAAGCCAAGGCTTTACAGGAGTATAGCCTCGAGCACTGTAGAAGTCATTCATGACGAGACAGACATTCGTGGTTATCGACAAGTAGTGGGCGCACTCGTAGAAACACTCTTCGACAAGAAAGACGTTATTCGTTACACTCACATGGACGTTGACGGAAGAGTCTCAGGGTTCACGCCCGTAGAGAGTATTATCGTACAGCTCGAGCTCATCAGGCAGATGTGGCAGAACAACTTAGCACTACACCACAACGGGGGACACCCTGATAAAGTGTTCATCCTC
>Ga0222637_1000257_pt1 | contig 26363 bp, 64 predicted proteins | sample AntAcemetagen143_FD_181149 | JGI IMG/M metagenome (GOLD analysis project Ga0222637, IMG submission 181149) | Saline water microbial communities from Ace Lake, Antarctica - #143 | ecosystem: Environmental > Aquatic > Non-marine Saline and Alkaline > Saline | place: Antarctica: Ace Lake...
TATGTTAAAAATTATTTATAAAAAAAATAATGAATATAAACAAATATATATTGATAAAATATATCCTGAACTTAAAATTATAGAATTATTAAATGATAAAACTATAACTAAAATATTTATACAGAAAGAGAGGCAATAATGAACACTCTTATATGTAAAAATTGCGGACATAGTAAAGTTTATGCTGGCACAGATAGTTATGATGAAAGATGCGAAATTTGCGGTAAACAAATGACATTACAAATAGAAAACGAAACCTTAGAAATAGAAAAATTAGTAAGCGAAGATGAAGAAGGTAATTTAGAGTTTGAAAAAGGAATTAAATCTCCTTACACTTTACCTAAAAAAGATTATTATACTTTAGAAGAAGTTATTGAAATAGATTTAATTAAAGGCATAGAAGATAATATTAAATCCATAGGGCATAAAAGAACGTGGGAGTGTATAGAGCATATATCAAATGCTAAACAAAGAACAGTATTTAGGCGAGGATTTTTAAAAGCACAAGGACAAATACCTAAAACGGATTTAAGAGAATTAGGAATATAAAAGGAGATGATTTATATGTTTAGGGTCGTAATTACCCTGAAAAATGGCACAGTATTGACAGGGTTGAACTTTAATACCAAAGGAGAGGCAGAGGACTATATATTAAAGAAGAGCGAGAAAGAGGACATAAAACGTGCTGATTTAAAGAATTTAGAAACAGGAGAAAGAGAGAAGGTATTTTAATGAATATAATACAGAAATTAGTTTTTGATTTATATACACAATTTATTACCTTCATTGCTGAATTTATTATTTATATAGAAAGGAGAATAATATAATGGGAATAGAAAATATTAGAGGCATAGGTAAAGCACAAGAAGTATATAAAGAGATTAATATTGGAGATGAAAAAGAATTACAAGCAATAATTGAAAGCTATGAAGAAGTAACGAAATTATTAAAAAAGTAAGAACAAGAACAATTACACCTCTACAAGCCTTAGAAAATTGTAACGAATATCTAAAAAAAGAATTAAAGAGTGCCTTGAATATGGCTGAATATCTTTAAGATTAGTTAAAAAGTTTATATTTTCAAAATTTTAAAAAGGAGGTAAAAAATGGATTACAGAGGATTAATTTGCGGAATATTAAGAGTATTATCAGCATTTGCGATTGGTGGATTAATTGTAGGTGTAATTCATTTAATATTTAAAAAATATGATAGGAGTTAATATGCTTAAACTTATATTAAACTTACAATCTGGGTATAGACAATATAGATGTAGTTTATGTAAACAAAAAAATGCTTTTGGCATGGATTATAAAGGAAAAATTTATTGTAGATATTGTGGAGGATTAGGTAAAGATTGGAAAAAATTACTAATATAAAAGGAGATTAAAATGTATTTATTTTGGATATTATTATATTTCGGATTATCTATATATATATTATTAAGATTATTTCCTAAAATAATTAATTATATAGCAAAACCTATATTAAATTCTACTGCAAATAGCATTTCAATATCTTCTGTTAGTGATGAAGAGGAACAAGCCGAAAATGCGGAAACAGAACCTACTAAAGTAGAAATTGTGAGTGGTAAATATGACACTTCTAAAATCATTGAATATAAAGGAGAAGAAATAAGTAAATTTGAATTTCGCCCACGCAATTTTTTAGAATTTGTTTCACAAGAACAAGCAAAAGAACAAGCTAAAACTATTATTAAAAAAGTAAATAGAGGAATTAAAGGGCATTTATTTTTAAGTGCAAGACAAGGTATGGGTAAAACTACATTTATAAAATTATTGGCAACTGAACTCAAAGCAAAGCTGATTATTAGAGTGGGAAAGCAATTAGACCACCCCGAAGAATTAGTTAATATTGTTAATGAAATTACCACCTGCCCTGAAAAAAATGTAATATTTTTTATTGATGAAATGGATAGTATGGATAAAACTATAATAAAAATGTTAAATCCTATTATAGAAGAATTTGAAATTTCAGGAAAGAAAATAAAACCGTTTATATTTGCAGGAGCTTCAATTTCTAAAGATACTCTTATAAAAAATAACCCAGATACCCTTGACAGAATTTCTCACGCTATTCATTTTACAGCCTATTCTGCCGAAGATATTAAAACAATACTTAATCAATATAAAACACAATTATATCCTAATGATAACGTATCTAATGAAATTTTAAATATAATTTCAAATTCTTGTAAATTTTGCCCTCGTATTTCAATAAGTTTACTTGAAGATTTTATAGTTGAGCAAGATATACAAAAAGTATTAAAAAATAGACGAATAGTTAAAAATGGATTAACCGAAGTTGATATTAAAATATTACAAGTATTAAATAAAGCTATAAGACCTATGGGAGCTAATGCGGTGGCATTAAGAGCAGGGCTGACACAACGTCAATATACAGAAGAATTTGAAGGTTTTTTATATGAATTTGGATATATTAATAGAACCCCCAGCCGAATTATAAGCCCTAAAGGGAAACAGCTTTTAGAAGAATTATCAGAAAGGATAATACAATGAAAAAAACTTATTTAGATTTTGAAAAACTTATAACCCACCCACTCTTTGATTTAGCTAAAAAAGAGTTAGTAAGAGAAGGAAAATTACTCACAAAAAAAGAAGGTAATAAAATAGTTTATGATATTCCAAATGCTAATTTATTATTTGTAGATATATTAAAACAAATGTTGTCTATTGTAACCATAGCACATAAAAACGGACAAAAAGATAAATTAAATAATTACATTAAGGAGAATACAGATGTTAGAAAAATATAAATCTCATCTTATATCAAATTGTTTAGCTCAAAATACTATTAGAGGATATGTAGATAGTATAAGAGAATTACTTAAAAAAGTTAAGATAGAAAACTTGACTAAAGAAACTCTATCTAATTACTTTATAGAGCTTAGAAAAAATCAATCAGGGGCAAGTGTTAATAAATATAAAAGTGCTGTGAGGTCATTTTTAAAATTTCTAAATAAAGATAAAAATATAGTGTCTTTAGATGAAAAATTACCTGAACGATTACCTAAATTTATTACAGAAGAATATTTAAAAAACAATATTATACCTGTTATAGAAAGCGTATCTCCTAATCCTATGAAAATGAAAGCTATTTTATATTTTATGTTTTATACTGGATTAAGAATAGGAGAAATACATTTACTTAAAAGAGAAAATATAGATTTAAAGAAAAGAGTTATTAAATTTTATATGCCAAAAGTAAAAAAAGAAAGATTAGGTTTAATAGTAAGTAAAAAAGCGTCTATATTTATTCAAGATTATTTTTCTGTTGAACCTGAAAATATTAATGCTTTTAATATTAATTCTGCGAATTTAGCTAAATGGTTTCAAAATTATAATTCTTGGTTTAAAGATATAAATTTTCACCCCCACTTACTAAGACATTGCGTAAGTGAAGATACTGAAATACTTACTTTGAATGGTTGGAAAAAATATAACGAATTAAAAATAGGTGAAAAAGTTTTTAATTATAATTTAAAAAAAGATATTATAGAACTTACCCCTTTATTAAAAATATTTAAATATAAATATCAAGGTATTATGTATAATTTAAAAAATAGATATATAGATAGTTTAGTTAGCCCAGAACATAAAAATATTTTTAAAATAGCAATGGTAAAGCAATTTGATTATAAACGATGGACAGCTTGGAGAAATAAATGGGAACTTTTAACTATATCAGAATTATTAACAATACCTAATAAAAGATTAATTAAAATTTTAGTTGGGAATAAGTATAAAGGAAATAAACACATAAAAAACGAAAAAGCATATTTACTTGGATTAATATTAACTGATGGAAATATTCATATCAAAAAAACAAGTAAATATTGTAATATTACTATTGCTCAATCCCTAACAGCAAATCCAAATAACTGTATTAAAATAGAGCATATATTACAAAAAAGTGGATTAAAATATAGTAATCATAAACAAAAATATAATATTAATAAATTTACAGGTAGACCTTATCGTATGCAGGTGTTTAGAATATTAAAAGGCTCTCAAAATTGGATATGGAAATATTTAACTAAAAACAATGAACCAATTTTATCTACTATTTTACAATTAAAAAAATCTAATTTAAAGGAAATTTTTAATGCTATGATGTTAGCAGATGGCAGTCGGCAAGAGTTTTGCGACCAAAATCCAAAAACTATTGAATTATTACGAATAATAGCTGTTTTGTTAGGTTATAGAACCCTATCTTCTAAAAATAATTCTGAAAATAAATATCGCACTTATATATCTTATAAAAATAATTGCAATGTTTATTTAAACCAAATTCAAAAAATAAATTATAAAGGTATAATTTGGTGTCCTTCTACTAAAAATAAAACTTGGATAGCTAAAAGAAACAATAAAATCTTTATTACAGGTAATAGTTTTGCAACTTATTGTAGAAAAATAGGTATGTCAATAGAAGATATAAAAGAATTAATGGGGCATAGTGATATACGAACTACAATGATATATGCTCATGTTAATATAGATGATATAAAAAAGCGTTGTGATGAAGCGATAAAGCGTAAATAGCTTAAACAGGAGGTAATCTATGAATATCTTTGAAGCGACAGTATTGAATAAAGACCTTTTGAATACTTTTGATAAAAAACACTATCCCGCAAGCTATGAAGCCCTCCAAACTGCCCTCAAAGCATTGGAGTTAGTGCCTGAATTGGTTGGGGTATTGAAAAAGATGTTACGAACTTTACAAGTCCAATATAAAATGGGAATTGGTGGGCGAGGCGATATAGATATGCTTAAACAAGCCCTATCTAAAGCAGAAAGAATAAATAATGTTTAACTCTAAATTAAAAAAATTAAAAAGAAAAGTTAAAAATTGTAAGTATTGTCAATCTCATTATGGTTGGTGTGTAGAGTGTCAAAAGAATATTGCAGAAATTGAAAAGATTGTTAGAACCAATCACCCTATAAAAAGGAATATAAAATGTATACAATAATGTTTGGATTTCAATATTTAGCATTTATATTAGGGATTGTGGTAGTATTAGGATTATTTTTATTGTGGATTAGTAATTAATATTATACATCATATTTGAATACTTTATATATACTGTATACATATATAAGTAAATAGTAATCAATATACTAATATAATTAAGATAATAATTTAGTTATTACTCGTATTTACTAAAGTAAATACTCATAATAACAGAGCTTAAAAGCTCTTTAATTGCAGGAGTTTTACGAAAGAAACAAGTAAGTATCCAATAGGCACAACATATGGTATTACCACTTACTTACCATCACAAGATATAGATATTTGATATAGAAACACAAGATATAGGAGAACCAATTTTTTAACATACAATATATAGTATAGCACTAAAATTATCTCATTTATTTTACGATTTACCCTTGACACCAACGAAATAGTGTGATATACTTATAGTAGAGAAGAAATTAACCATTTTTAATCCGAAAGGACTATAATGCCAGCAGGATATGGAAATTGGTCAAAACCTACAACTAAAGAAACAAAAACAGATACTACTATATCAAGAGGTTTCAAAAACTCTAAAGGTAGAAGTCTGAAAACATATCAAAATAAAATTAATCAAATTAAAAGAAAATATAGGAAGTTATTTAATTATTCTAAAAAGCATAAGGGTAATTTTCATAATCGTTATCCTACTGTTGAGAACTATTTAAAAACTATTACTTTAAAGAAACCTAACATTAATAAATAGAAAGGACAAAAAATGAAAAGGCTACTGATAGCGATTGCGATTGTATTGTTAAGTGTTAATTTGGTGGCAACTGGTTATTGTGGAACTCATGGAGGAGTAACAGATACAAATGATTGTGAAGAAGGGCAAATATTAGTAGGAACAGGTAGAAATACAGGTGCAAGAAGTGAAGGCACTTGGGTTGATGCTGATTTTTTAAAAGGTGAAAAAGGCGATGATGGTGCTGATGGCAAAGATGGAACAAGAGGGCTAAGAGGATATAAAGGTTGTAAAGGTAATACAGGAGCAGATGGAACAAATGGTATTGATGGTATAAATGGACAAAATGGTATAAATGGAGTCGATGGTATAGATGGACAAGATGGAGCTAAAGGTGATAAGGGCGATACAGGAGCAAGAGGAAATAGAGGTTATATAGGAAAAACAGGAGCAAAAGGAGAACGTGGATATAGAGGAGAAAAAGGAGATGTTGGAGCAAGGGGGTTAAGAGGTTATAAAGGAGATAAAGGTAACGATGGTATAGATGGTCTTGATGGAACAGATGGACAAGATGGTATAGATGGCAAAAATGGTGTTAAAGGAGATAAAGGAAATATTGGCGAACAAGGCATACAAGGAGAGAAGGGTGATATAGGGGCAGGTGGTCTTGATGGAACAGATGGAGAATTAGGAGAAACAGGTCAAGAAGGTGCTGACGGTGCTGATGGAGAACAAGGTGAAAAGGGAGATAAACCTAAGCATGAATGGAAAGGAACAGAATTAAGGTTTGAAGATATAGATGGAACATGGGGAAATTACACAGATTTACAAGGAGAAGATGGTGTATTAGATGAAAGACATTCAAAACAGATTGATGAAAACACTAAAAATATAACTACTAATACAGAAAAAATAAATGACTTAGATGATAGGGTTGGAGAATTAGAACAAACTCAGGTCGTTGTCGAAGGTCAGGTAAGAATTATAGATACAAGAAAATGGAAAGTAAAACCATTTGTAAGATACAATTTTACAAGAAATAAAGTAGATGTAATGGGTGTTAAAGTAACTTTCAAAATGGGCAAATCGTATGAAGAAACAAGGATAGAAGAATTAGAAGCAAAACTTAATGCTTTAGTAACAGGAGAATATATTGCTCCTGTTAATGAAATTTCTAAAGTTAAACCTTCAATAAATAATGGAGCATTTGTAAGATATATAAATAAATAGAAAGGGTATATGAAAAAATATTGGATATTAGATATAGACGAAGCTATTAAAGCAAATTATGTTGAGCGTCTAATAAGAGAAAATAAAGATGGGAGTTATACTGTTTTAGAAACTAGAGGAGAAACTAATGAGTAAATATTTAGTATTAGATTTAGATAAGTTAGAAATTAGAGATACATATGGGAGAAAAATGCTTTTTGCTAAAAAATCAACAGCATTAGAAGTAGCAGACCAAATGACTTTTAATTCCAAAATAATAGAAATAAAGGAGTAAATAATGAATGATATATTAGTATTGTTAGGAATGTTTTTAGCTGGTGCTATTTTTATGTGGCTTAGACCTTTAATATTTAAACGAGCTAAAAAAACTATAGTAGAAATAGGAAACCCTTCTACATTTTCAAGAACATTAAATGCTTCTGTTGGTAATGTATATAAGAAAAATGGAGAAGAAGCTTTTCAAGCTAAGAAATTTTTTGCAGGGTTTGGTGGATTGTTAAGTCCTGTTGGGTGGGCTAAAGACGTGGTAGGATTGCTAAACATCCGAAAATTAACAGTATATATTTTTGTAATTACTATAATTGCTGGATTTTTTTATTGGAAAGGTCAACAAAATGTGCCTATTTCTATAGATTTGGGTTATGGAAAATCTGCTCGCATAGACTTGAATGGAGAATATTTACATATAGATAAAGAAGGAAATGTATATTTAAAAGATACTAAAACAGATAAAATTATTAAACAGATTTCAGTAAAAGACGTGCCATATCTTAAAAGCAAATTAGCTCCCTTCGGATTTCAGTTTAAACCTATTGCTTTAATTGGTATGGGATTGGGAGATGACGGAGTAGAGGGTGAAGGGGGTATAGGATTGAGTTGGTTAAGGTATTATAAATATAGAATACAATCCTTTATAACTAATAGAGGGCTTTACCCGATTGGATTGGGGTATAAAATTACCGACAATGCAGGAATTACTTTAGGCGTGGGTAAAGGATTTGAAGGAGATAACAGAGTAAGTTTATTTTTACATTTTGAATTTTAAAGGGGATTATATATGAAAAAACTTAAATTATATATTAAACCATTTAAAAAATATTTTAATGTCGTTAAAATCGATATTGAGGATAAAATAATTATATTTGATAGTATTCAAATTGAAAAAGTTTTGGTTAATAAAAATAAAGGAGATTTTTGGGATAGTAAACAATATGATAAGTTTGAACGGATGACAAAAAGATATATGACAGATTTACAATCTACTGCTGGCATTGCATTTAAAAAAGAATTTATACGATTTCCTAAAGAATTAAAATATTTGAGGAAATTTTTATGAAAAAAAATAAAGGTCGAAAATTTGAAGATAAAATAAGAAAAACTATAGCTTCGGGGGCATTGTGGTTTGATAAGGGAGATTTAAAAACGGATAATTATTTAATAGAATGTAAATATACAGATAAAAAGAGTTACAGAATAAAACAAAAAACAATATTTAAAATTTGGAATGAGGCTTTTGAAAGTAATAAATTTCCTAAAATTATTATAGCAATTCCTCGCAATGAAAAAGAATTATTTATTTTAAATTGTAATATAGAGGTAATAAAAAAATGAACAAATTAAAATATAATATAACTAAAGAATTTTTAGTTAAAGAATATATCAATAATTTAAAAACTATTAAAGAAATAGCTAATCAACTTCAGCAGACGGATTGGGTTATTAGAGATAGATTAATAAGATATAATATTCCTATTAGAACTATTTCTCAAAGTTTAAAATTAGCTTATAAATTAAATAAAAGACAACCAATAAAATTATCAAAAAAATCCCAAGAAAACAGAAATAAAAAAATGAGCGAAAGAACGAAAGGTAAGAATAATCCGATGTTTGATGTGCATTTATTTGGTAAAAATAGTGGAATGTTTAAAGATGGTAGAACTTTAAAACAATATAAATGTAAAATTTGTAATAAAAAAATTACATTTTCTTCAGGATTTTATGGTTCTGGGTTATGTGCTTCTTGTGTTCATAAAGGTAATCATCATACAGAAAAAACAAAGAAAAAAATAAGTTTAGCATTTACAGGAGAGAAACATCCAAATTGGCAAGGTGGAAAATCTTTTGAGAAATATCCTATAGAATTTAATCAAGAATTAAAAGAGAAAATTCGTAAAAGAGACCATTACACTTGCCAAAAATGCGGAATAACAGAAGAAGAACATATAATAGTTTATGGAATAAAATTAGCAGTTCATCATATTGACTATGATAAAAATCAATGTAAAGAAACTAATTTATTAACACTTTGTAATGAATGTAATATACGAGTAAATTTTAATAGAGACTATTGGATTAAATATTTTAAAACCTTCATTGCAACTTTGCAACCTTAATATAAGGATAACCAAAGGGAGAGTGATTACAATGAGAAAAAAGATATGGACTACACAAAAGCTTGATATTCTTAAATTGTATCTTGGCACAGGTGCGAGCTATAAAGAAATAGCTTCTAAGCTCGGTGTAACCTATGATGCTATGGAAAAAGCTATTCGTAGATATAATTTAAAAAGAACTATTTTCCCACAATATCAAAAACCAATTAAACCAAAAGATAGAGATAAAGAAATAATTTCTACATTAAAAGAAACTTTATCTGTTATAGAACCTTATAAACCTTCAAAACGAGATAAAATAGATAAAAAAGGAGATACTTTAGTTATTCAATTAAGTGATTTACACGCAGGTAAAATAGTAAAAAATCAAGACGGTAGTATAATTTATGATGAAAATATTTTTAGAACAAGAATAAATAGATTATGTAGACAGATATTAAAATTATTAGATAATAATATAAGCAAAGGCGTGCCTATTAGGGATGTTGTAATTTTATCAACAGGAGACCAAGCAAACGGTGAAAACATTTACGCTACACAGGCATATGAACAAGAATTAGCACCGCCTAAACAGGTTATGCTTGTAGTAGATGTTATTACTAAATTAATTAAAGCTTTATTGGATAGAAAGCTCTCTGTAAAGTTTTATGGAGTAAAGGGAAATCATGGTCGAACAGGTAAAGATACAGACCCTACAGCTAATTGGGATTTAATGATATATATGATATTAGCTTATTGGTCTAATTTTGTATTGAAGAATAAAAAGTTGGAAATCAAATATGCTGAAACAGATTATTTAACTTGTAATATAAGAGGTCATAATTATATGATTAGGCATAAAGCACATGAACAAGCAGATACTCCAGCAGGGCGTGTAAAAATAAATGAGTGGGCAAGAAGATATAATGCAGAGGGTATTGTATATGGTCATTGGCACCACTTTGCTTTGTTAGATGTAGATAATGTTAGAGTATTTAGAGGAGGGTCAACAGTAGGTGGAGACTCTTTATCTGAACAAATGGCTAAACATAGTGAGCCAATTCAGTTAATATGGGGAGTAAATGAGCATAGAGTATCTACCTTCTTTTATGCTGTTGATTTGGGAGAAAAGAAATGATTATAGGCGTTGATTTTGACGGAACTTTATGTGAACATAAATATCCAGAAATAGGAAATCCATATTTAATATTAATAAATACATTAAAACAATTAAGAAACGATGGGCATAAACTTATATTATGGACTTGTAGAGATGGCAAAAAATTAAATGAAGCGGTTGAGTGGTGTGAAAGTTATAATTTGTATTTTGATGCAGTAAATGATGATTTACAAGAAATAAAAGATACATTTACATATAAGAGCAAAAAAGTTTATGCAGATATTTATATTGATGATAGGAATTTTTGTTTTGAATGTAATAATTTAGAGGAGATTTAAGATGAAGAAGAAAGATATAAAACTTTTTAATAAAGCGATACATCAAATTAAACAAGTAGCTACTGAAATTTCTAAAGAAAGACAAGCTTATCACGAAGAAATGTTACAAATAAGAAAAGAACAAAGAGAAATGAGAAAAGGACATGATAGAGCAGTTAAAAAAGAAATAAAAGAACTGCTTAAAGTAGTTGACGAAATGTATGAATTGTTTTCAGATTTAACAAATGAGAGAGGTAAATAATGCCTTATATCGAAGAAAAAAATCGAATTCCTTATAATAAAATGATTGACTTACTTCCTGAAATAAAAACTAAAGGAGATTTGGAATATATAGTTTTTTCAGTGATGCAGAAATTTATGAAAACAAGAGCTTTTAGATATTCTACTTTACATGATTGTGTATATGCAGTTCAACATTGTGCAGATGAATTTAGAAGAAGATTTTTAGACAAAAGAGAAAACGAAGCAAGGGAAAAGAATGGTGATATAAATGGATAATACAATGCCTGAATTAAAAAATATAATAGAAATGATTTACAGATACAATACTTTACATAAAGAAGGCTGTTTTATATTTAATTTTATAGGTTGGAAAAAAGACCCTAATCATAAATGCGTAGACTGTGGTGATAATTGTGATGAAATTGATGAAAATAAGAGTATCTTGGGTGCGTATGGCAATATTGAGGATTTAAGAGAAATGCTTAATGGATTAAGAGATATAGTAGAAGATAACTCAAATGAAGATGGATTTGTTTGTATTTAAAAGGAGTTGATATAAAATGTTAAAATTATTTTATACTTATTTAGCTGGTGCGATTGAGTTCGATAAGAAAGATGGCGGTCAAGGATGGAGAGATGCTATTACTCCTGACTTAGATAGAGCAGGGGTTTATGTGCAAGACCCATGTAAAACAGAACCCCTTGCTACAGGTATGAACGTAATAGAAGCCCAAGATAAATTTAATGCTTGGATTTCTTCTGGGCATTATGATAAATTTGAACAAAAATTTGAAAAAATAGTTGAAAAAGATATGAGGATGGTGCATAAAAGCGATTTTTTAATTGTGCATTTATTTTCTGATATTTCAACAACAGGAACTATTCACGAAATGGCAGAAGCTTGGAGACATAAAACACCTATTTATTTAATATGGGGAGAAGCTAAAAGTAAATTATCTAAATGGGCTTTATATTTAACAGTGAATTCAGGTGGTAGGCTTTTTGATAATAAAAAACAAGTAGCTGATTATATAGCTATTAGATATGATTTGAAAATTCAAAGTTTGAGAGTATTGGTTTCTCAATATGTAAAAGCTATAGGTAGGATATTAGAAGAAAAGATTTATAATTACAGATTGGAAAAAATAAAAGCATTAGAAGCAAAAGGAAACGTAATTGCTTCTAAAGTAAATACATTAAAAATAGAAACTAAAGAGGATAAGAAATGAGTTCTAATGATAAAATAATAATAAAATATGGTAATAAAAATTTCATATGTGTTACTAATGAAACTTGTATAGGTAGTATTTTTACAAGAAGAGAAGCAGAAGTCTATGGTAGAACAGGTAAACGGATTTATGAAACATTGAAAGGGGAATAACGTGGGAAAATGTGAACATTGTGGTCAAGAAATAAAAAAGACTATTATAAAAGGATTAAAAAATTTGGAAATATTTTATAAATTAATAAAAAACCAGTTTGTTTACGGAGGTCAGAAATATGCACAAACAGAAACTAAAGAAGCCACAGATGTTCTTTTTGATGATTTTGGTAAAGGTTGGCTTTTAGGAACTATAGCTAAATATATAAAAAGATATTCTAATTTAGCTAGAGAACGTGATTTGCTAAAAATCGCCACTTACATGTTTATATTATGGCTTAAACGAGGTTTTCATTTAAAGAAAAAAGGTAGTTATGATGTAATTAATACTACAGTTAAAGCTAAAACAAAATTTTTTCCTGTATTTGTTGATACTGTAAATGAATATTTAAATAATCATGTTATAATAACAGAGAAACCTTTAGATAGAATTTATGAATTACTTAAAGAAGCTAATGAGACTATATTTATATTACTTAAAGAAGAAAAACTTTTAGAAATTTTTTATTTAGCATATTATATTTGGAATAAAGAAATTAAAGAAAAAGGTAAGGATGAGGATGTTTTTAATGAGACTAAAACAAAGGAGAAGGTAAAATGACCGACAGGGAAGTTTTGGGCTGGTGTTTATATTGTAAATCGGAAATTTATGTGGGTAATAAATATGTAGTTAATGAAAATGGTGATTATCTTCATCTTGAATGTTTTAGATTAATTGAAGATAATGCCGATTATTTTGCGAGGTAAAAAATGAGCAATAAAATTAATATTTCTATTATAGTTCGAGCTAATGAAAATAATAGCCAAGAAGCTTTTGATAAAGCGGTTAATCGTTTTAAAAAAGCAGTGGCTAAAGATGGGATTTTGAGAGAATATAAAGATAGAAGGCACTATATCAAACCAAGTGCTATAAGACATCAGAAAGCTCAAGAATTAAAAAGAAAGAAGAAGGATTAATGAATAAAGTATATAATATAAATAAAATCTTTTTAAAAAAAGAGTATATAAAAAAACAAAAATCACAAATACAAATAGCTAAAGAAATTGGATGTTCTCGTGGTTTGCTTTATTTATTATTTAAAAAATATAAAATTAAATGTAGACCATTATCAGAAACAAATAAAGGAATTAAAAACGGAATGTTTGGTAAACATCATACAACAACATCCAAAGATAAAATGAGAAAAAAACTTAGAGGTATAAACGCTCCTAATTATATTGATGGTAGAAGTTCAAAAATTTATTATTGTATAGATTGTAATAAAAAAATAAGTAATTATCAACATGTTAGATGCCCTAATTGTGCTTGTAAAGGAAGGCGAAATGGGATGTTTGGACAAATATCTCCTCATGGAAAGAAAATATTATATAATAATATTTGGATGCGTTCTACTTGGGAATATAAATATGCACAATTTTTAGATTTAAATAGTATAAAATGGTTATATGAATCTAAAAGATTTTATTTCAAAGAAACATCATATTTACCAGACTTCTATATTCCTGAATGGGATTTATACATTGAGATTAAAGGATATTGGAGAGATAAATCAAGAAAAAGATTTAATTTATTTAAAAAGTATTATCCAAAAGAGAATATAAAACTATTAATGCAGAAAGATTTACAAGAAATGGGAATAATACAATGAATAAGGTCATTTTAATAGACTGGGGAATGGTTTTGCACATAGCTTGTTATGCTTCTATAATTAACAAAGCTGTTCCACCTACTTATACTGCATGTGTAATGATGCTTTCTTATTTAAGAAAAATAGGAGTTGATGAAAACGATACTATTATAATATGTGTAGATGGGAGAAATAGCTGGAGAAAAGATTATGAAAAAACATATAAAGCAAATAGAAATGAACAACGAGCAAAATCAGGGCTTGATTGGGATACTTTATTTAAACAATTTAACGAACTCTTATTACAATTAGATAAAGCAACAGATTTTCATATTATACAATTAGATAGAATGGAAGCAGATGATATTATGGCTGTAGCTTGTAGATATTTTAAAGATAGAGAAGTAATATTAGCAACTTTTGATTCAGATTTAGAACAAATGTGGAATTATCCAAATGTAAAAATATTTACTCCAAAAATAAAATATAAATCAAAAAAAGGGTCATATAAAATTAGACCTGAAAACTTTAATGTAGACCTTTTACTTGCTAAAAAAATTAATAAAGAAACTGCTGATAATTTAGTTAATGAAATTTTAACAGAAGAAGATTATGAAAATAGAATGTTATGTGTTAATTTACTTACGCTTCCTAAATTTATAGAAGAACCTATATTAGAACAATTAAAAAATCTCCCAATCAAGGGGCAAGATTTGCAATGGCTTCCTTTTCAAACAAGTATTGTTCCTAAATTAGAAACACTTTATACAGACCACAGTAAAGTAATTAAATATGAAGATGTAGTTAAATATCAAGAGAAGAAAGCATTAAGAAAAAAGAAAAAGAAGGAATCTAAAAGGAGGTAATATGTCTTATTTAGTAATATTAGCAATTGGAGTAGTTATCGGATTTGCTGGATGCTTTTATTTAGTAAGAAACTACTATATTAAAGTAAGAAAAGGATAAATTATGACTATAATGAACAGTATAATGATAATTCTTATAATTGGTAATATAATTATGGGAGCGATAAAACCAAATAAAGTTGGGCATGTTTTAGGATGGGTTTTGGCTTTAATATATTATATAGAATATTGTATTAAATAAATTTCAACATAAAAAAGGAGAAATAAAATGAAATATTTAAAAGCAAAGGCAGTTAAAGAAGCAGTTAAAGCGAATAATAAACAAATAGCTAAAGATGCATTATTAGCTATTGATAATAGAATCGCAGAGTTTATAGCACAATTATGTGATGAAAATTTAGTAGGGAAAGTAAAAAGAGTTTCTGTAAAAGAAGTTAAACAGGTTCTTGGATAAAATAAATTAAAAAAACTAAAGGAGACAATAAAATGAGATTTTTATTTGCGTTTATTAAGGATGGTAATAATTTAGTAAAGATTGGTATGGATGATGGTAAAGAAAGATGGATGACAACTTCTTCAGCAGTTTATGGATTTGCTAAGAAAGCATTAAAAGGAACTGATAAAACCACAGGTTATGGTGGAGATGAAGTTAACGTTGAGTATACAGAAGAAAATGGAAAATATAATTGCACAAGAATTGAAAAAGTAGGTGGAAGTTCTACACCACAGCAAGAAGCTCCTGTAACTACTAATAATGCTGAATTTAAATGTTCTGAATGTGGTAAAGCTCTTAAAGATGGAAAATACTCCAAATGTTATTTATGTAATAAAAAGAATCCATCTAAACCTGCACAATCTTCTGCTGATGGAGAATATAAATGTATAGATTGTGGTGCAACATTAAAAGATGGGAAGTATAAGAAATGTTTTACTTGTAATCAGAAAAATCCTGTTAAAAATGCAACAGGAACAAAGGCATATACAAAATCGCCAGAAGAATCAGAGAAAATAAAAAGATTATCTATTTTATCTTCAGTATGCAGAGCAACTTCAGCACTCGCTGGTTTAGTAGATATAAATAATATAGGAGAGATTATAGAAAGTCTTTACGATAGACTCTATAAGAAAATTAGTGGATAAGAGAAAGGAGAAATAATGTCTAAAAAGAGAAAAAAATCTAAAAAAAAGTTTACAGGCGATATAGATGTAGACCAAATTCTTTTAAAACATAGACAATTATTTTTATTTGATGTAATAGATGATAAATTAGCAAATAGAATAAATAAAGAATTATTTGCTTTAGATAAAGTTAGTCGTAAACCCATCGTGCTTAGAATAAATTCAGGTGGTGGTAGTTTACCTGCTGGTTTTTCTATTATTGATACTATGAAAACTCTTCATTGCCCTGTAATTACTGTAGTAACAGGATATGCGTGTAGTATGGCTGGTATAATTGCAGTAGCAGGAGACCAAAGAGTTATGTTTAAACATGCTATTTGGATGGCACATGATGTTTCAACTTATACCTGTGATTATGTTACCAAAATGCTTGATTATGCTGAATTTTTAAAACAATCTCAAAAAAGATTATTTGAATTTCTTGGTAAACATACAAAATTAAGCCAAGCAGAATTAACCAAAGCGAGGAATGGTGAACTTTGGCTAATGGCAGAACAAGCTAAACAAAAAGGGGTATGTGATATAGTTGTAAAATAGGAGAAATTATGAGAGACCCAAAAAGAATTGAAAGATTAATTGATTTGATAGATGTAATTTGGAGTAAAAATCCTGACCTTAGATTAACTCAAATAATTGGCAATTGTTATTCTTGTCAAGATGATACTTATTATATAGAAGATGACGAACTTGAGAAAAGATTAAAGGAGAAATATTTATGATTATTTCTGTAGCCTCGTTAACTTTGCGTTTTTACGAAAGAGATGGATGGGATTTCGCAAAAGTAAGAAAGCTTTTAGTTAATCCTGAAATGGAAATTAGCTGGAGAGAAGGTAATAAATCATTAAAAATTTCGGGTTATTATGCAGTATATGAAGAGAGTGGTCAGAAAATATTTAAGAAAAGTGAGATAGATAAACATGAATTTAATGATAGCGTAAACTTCGGTGGAGTAGATTGGTATCTAAATAAGGAGAAATAATGTTTAAATGCCCCAAAGATTTGTTGATAATTGACGTTGAGACCACAGGGATAGCCCAAAATGCCTCAATAATACAGCTTGGGGCGGTTATTTTTGACAAAAGCGGTAAACAATGCAATACATCATTTAATCAATATATCATCCCTTATACCGCAAATTGGGAAGAAGAAGCTTCTAAAATTCATAAAATTACAAGACCTTTTTTAGCAAAGAATGGCGAACTGCTTGAATATGTAATAGAATCCTTTGAAGATTGGGCTACTAAAAATAGAACTTTAGATTTAGAAAAAACTTATTGGCTTGCTCAATGGAGTGGAAGTGGCTTTGACACCAATATGTTAAAAAATGCTTACGCAATATTAAATAAAAAATACCCTTTTCATTACAGAACAATAGATATAAGCAGTATTGTAAGATTTGAATTAGCTAATAGAGGAAAATTAAATGTTAAATGCGGAGAAAAAGAATGTGCAGAAGCATTGGGTATTGAGGTAATAGATACTAAATTACATGACGGGCTTTACGATGCTCAACTATCAGGGCAGATGCTTGAAAAATTAGTAAGGGAGGCATAGTAATGAAGAAAAAAATAAATAACCTATTAATAACAATGCTTATAGGTTTAATGATATTAGGTATTTGTTCTAATGCTTTCATTAATTCAAGAACTACTCAATTAGTTAATGAAATAAAAGGAATAACAGGGGGGTTACTTACTGTTAATCGAATAGCATTTTCCCAATTAGGTTATTTATCAAGTAAACTTCATAGACCAAAATTTAATGAATTATTAGAAGGCACTGTTGTAATTTATAATGAAGGTTCTATGGCTAGTGGAGTATGTATAAAGGAAGATGAAAATTATTATTATATACTTACAGTTGCCCATATAATAGATAAAAGTAATAGACCTCCTAATTTAATTGTAGCTCCTGAATCTAATTTAGGTTATGCTGTAAATTTAAAAACTATAAATAGATTTTTGAGAAACACTTCAAATAAAATAATGTTCCCTGCATTACATTTAGTAAATATTACTTTATATAATTATGATTCTCATATAGGAGAAGTAATAAAAAAAGATTCTAAAATAGATTTAGCATTAATTAGAATTGTTAAAAATGAATATAATAAAATAAGAATATTGTCTTTATCCACAATGCTTGTAAAAACAGGAGATAAAGTATTTATTTGTGGACACCCTTTAGGAATTTATTATAATATTACAGAAGGCATAATAAGTAATTTACATGATAAAACTTTTATGGTTGTAGATGCTACAATGACTTTTGGAAATAGTGGCGGTGGAGTATATAATCAATTTGGAGAATTAATAGGTATTTGTTCTAAAGTTCCTGTTTATTTTGCAGTAGAGTTAGCAGAAAGAGAGGAGCAAATAAAATGAGACGAGATGGCAAAGGAAAATTTTATAGAGAATTATTTAAAGATGGTGCATTAGATAAATCTATCCGCAGGTTGATTGATTTTTATAATGATTGGAAAAGAAAAGCTCAAATAGAGTTAGATAAACGAAAGCAATAAATATATAAGTAACCTAAAGGGGAATAGAGATGGATAATATACAGGGGTTTCCGAAGAAGAAAGAAGTAAAGAATAGGGGTAAATGTAAGTGTGTTTCTCCTGTAATATGTCAAAATGGTGCTCAGCCTGGATATGAAAGATTATTCTGTAATCGGTGTGGGAAAGAACCAAGAAAAGAACTATCAGGAGAAGATGAAATAAGAAACATAGCCATAGACGAGTGCAAGTCAGCAGTAATGAAGATGTTGGATAAGGAGAAGATAGAGGAGATAGCATTAAAGCACTCTAACTTATTTAAAGATAATAGAAATCTAACTTATGAGAAAATAATACATTTCTTAAAAAACAGAACTCAAGCATTTATAGATTATATGAAGGGGGGAGTATGAAAGAACTTACAGTTAGAGAAGCAACAAATATCATAAAGAAAGATATGGAGGCGATTTATAATCCTCGCATATTAGAGCAGATATTAAATATTTTGGGGCATGAGGATAAAGTATTTGAAAAGCATAAATGCTGTGGTAGTAAAGATTATAATAGGCATAAATGCTGGTGCATAAATGGGGAGTAGATTATATGAAGGGGGGAGTATGATACAGGGGTTTCCGAAGAAGAGAAATTGTCATAAGACATATACTGTTTGTTGTGGAGGGTGCTTAGTAGACAGAACCATTAACGAGTGTTCATTAGCAGTAATGAAGCTGTTGGATAAGGAGAAGATAGGTGATATTTTGGTTAAGGTTAAAGGGTGTAAGGTTAGTAAAGAAGATTGTGTATTTAATAAATGTAATAAGTGGGGAGAATGTAAGTTGTTAGTTGAAGCAATAGTAGATTATATGAAGGAGGGAGTAGATGATGAAAACAGCAAGAGAGATATTGAATAAATTAGGGGGTTATGATTGGGATGTTGACGAAGCCCTTAGAGACCTTGACGCATTAGTGCCAAAGAAGATAGAAGATAAGGATATGCCTGAACATGAAAATAAACATTTGTTTGACCTATATAAAAATGGATATAATTACATTATAGATAAGATGCATAAAATATTTAAAGGAGGAAGATAAAATGGATATTAAAACAGCCATAAACATAGCAAAAACAATAATTGGAATTTATGAAAAAAGAGGTGGTGGATATTCACAGAAAGAAGCCATTCAAACCCTTATAGACATAGCCACCCAATATGATGAGATATAAAAGCAGTAGAGATATAATATGTAGTCATTGTGGAAAAGATTTAAACTCATGCTGTTGTTGTTCGCAAGACAGGGAAGAAAGAGATATTGCGTGTGCTTGTTGCGGTAAAGACTTAAAAGTATGTTGTTGTTCATCACATTAAAGACAGATTTAACCCAAAAGGGGAGTAGAGGGGAAATGAAAATTATTACTGATTTAAAATATTTAAGACAAAAAAGCGAACCTATTATAGCAGAAGAATTAGTTAATGTAAAATTAAATGGTTCAGAAGTAGATAATATTATTAAAGATTTAGAAGATAGTTTAGATTTAGATAGGGGAATAGGACTTGCTAGTATACAAATAGGAATACCAAAACAAGTAGCAATAATCCGTATGCCAAAGCTTAAATTAAATTTAATTAATCCTATTCTTTTAGAGAAATTTGACAGATTTAGATTCAAAGCAGAAAAATGTTTAAGCTTGCCAGGTTTAGCTATAGATACTTCGAGATATTTAGATATAGTGATTAAAAATGGAGATGGAAGAACATTATCGTTTACTGGATTAGAAGCTATTTGCGTGCAACACGAATTAAATCATATGGCTGGGAAATTAATTATAGATAAAGGAATAAAGTGGAGAAAAAGACGATGAAAAACTTAATAAGAGAAGTTAAAACAGAAATTATAAAAAAACTTAAATCCTATATTGGAAAAGAATGGATTGCTATTCATAAAAACACTGCTAAACATATAATTAAAATTTTGGAAGGGTTAAAATGAATTATTTTTTTACTTCGGATACTCACTATGGGCATTGGAGAATCTGTCAGTATTGTAATAGACCTTTCTCATCTTTGGAAGAAATGGATAGAACTATAATAAGAAAATTTAATGAAAGAGTAAAAGAAGATGACATTTGTTTTATGCTTGGTGATTTTTGCTTTAAGCGAAGTTCAGAGGCAAAAGAAAGTGAGAAAAATGCTTTTGAATATTATAGGAATCAATTAAATTGTAAAAATATTATTTTTATAAAAGGTAATCATGACCGAAATAATTCAACAAAAACAATTATAGAGAGATTAATAATTAATTATGGGGGTTATAGAATAAATTTAACACATAATCCAGAACATGCGGATTTAAATTTTCCTATAAATTTTACAGGGCATTGTCATAATGCTTGGCAGGTTAAAAGAATCTATGATAAAAATCGTTATAATTTTACCGACTGCCTGAATACAGGCGTGGATATATGGAACTTCTATCCTTGCAACTTTGAAGAATTAATGAAACGATACTATCAATGGTTAAAAAAGGAGAAATAAAATGTCAATCCACAAATCTCTTAAATCATATCCTTTTAAAAATAGACATAGAAGTGTTAGAAAACGTTGGGAACGCATGAGAAGTCTTATGTTACAAAGAAAATGGGATAAAGAACATGATAGTGTTTTTGCATTACCTAAAGAAATAAGATTAAAAAAGAAAGTTAAAAAAGATAAAAAAGAAGAAGAGAAGAAAATAATATAGGAGATTAATATGGAAACTTATGAAATAGAAATTTTACCAATCCAACAAGCAGATAAATTAATACCTATTTCTATATTAGTAAAAGTCTATAAAATTAATATTGATGAAGAATCTGAAAAGAAAACGAAAGAATTAGACAAAACAATAGAATTTTTTCCTAAAAAATATAGAAAGAAGAGATATGCTAAAAAAGACTAATTTTTTTAAAGATTTATTAGAATTACCTATAGCAATGTATTATATGTTATTTAAATCATGTATGTCTTCTATGTTATGGGGAATGATAATAGCGATGTTAATAGTGTTTGGATATATGGTAATAATAGGATAAGGAGAAATAAAATGAATTATAACTTATTATTTTTTATATCGGGAACATTATGGGCAATTGAACTTTTACCACAATTGTATCGAACTTATAAAACAAAAAGTGTAGGGGATATTCATTTCTTTTTTCCTCTTATTTGTTTTGTTTCTTTTTTAATATTTCTTACAGCATGTATAGGTATTAAAAATTGGGTATTATTTTTATCTCATTTAGTGCCTTTTGTTTGTAATGTAACTTGGTTGGTTTTAGTAATAATCTATAGGAGGAAACAATGAATAAATTTACAAAGAAATTGAAAAAAGCAATGCGAACACCAGCTTTAATTAGTTATAAACAAATGAAAAAGAACTGGGCTAAAGAAAGAAAGTGGGATAAAAAACATCCTATTTTAGCATATTTACGAAATTTAAAATATGTTCCTTATAGAGTAAATAGTGTTAGACGAGATTCAATATTGTATATTAAAAGCTTTATTCAAAGAGGAAAGAGAGGATGGTCAAATAGAGATGTTTGGTCATTAGATTATTATCTTGCTAATACTATTCATAAGACTGTTCTGCATTTAAAAAAACACAATAACTGTTTTCCAGCTAATTTAACCGAAGGAAAATGGGTGGATATTCTTAATACAATTTCAGACACTTTTTATTATGCTAAAAGAATTTCAGAGGGAAGGTTATGTTTAATAAGAAGCGAAAGAAAAAGAAAGAAAACGCAGAAATCTTTAGCTAAAATTAATAAAGAACATAAGGGTTATAATAGATGCATGACTGATAAAGAAATAGAGAGATACGATTTGGGATGGGAGTTGTTAAAAAAATATTTCTCTTCGCTCTGGGATTAATTATGATAACATTTAGAGAATGGTATAAAAATTTAGATAAGAAAATAAAACAGAATTTACTTGATGATATTACTAAATTGGTAATGGATTTATATGTATATTTCAACTGCCCTAAATGTAAACGTAAATTGCCTAATGAATTGTTTTTTACAGAAAATGGTTGTCGTTGGTGCGACTTAAAGTATCATAAGTCTTTAAAAACTAACAAGTTACGAAATAAAATATTTTAGCATTTACCCTTGACACTGCCACATTTATGTGGTATACTTGTAGTAGAGAGGAGTTTAATATAATGAAAAATTCAGAGATTATAAAAAGAATAATAGAAAAAGCAAAAAAGAATGGTTATGAAATTAAATGGGGAGATTTAGAAATAGCTATAAATGCTCCAAGCATTACTGTTTTTGAATTAGGAAAGGTTTTTAGAGGAGAGGGATTTGGTAAATATCATGACCAATATACTGTTTGGTTTTCTTATTATGATTTGATATTTGACCATTCTTTTGCTCAGAAATTTTGGGGAGATACAGAGAAATGCAAAATAAAAGATTGTGAATGTGATGGCGAGGCTATTATAGCAGAAGCATGGAAACACCACTTAGAATTTATGGTCTTAGAATCAGAACCACTTAAATATTTGGAGAAATTTCTATGAAAAGCCCAAAATTAAGAATAAAAAAGAAAGCACGTCTAAAAGAATTGCGTAAATTTAAATTAGATATTAAAGAGATAGTGCACGATTGTCTTTTAGATATTGAGGGTTATATTGTAACCGATATTCTTAATCATTTAAAGAAAAAAGGAATTTTATATGCGAAAAACACGCAGAAAGATAAAAAGAAGAAGAAAAGGCAAATCTAAGCCTAAACATAGAAAAAGTCCATTACAGAGGCATTTAACAGCACCTATTACTACTAAATGGACTAAGTTGACCACATATTGTTTAATAGTATTTGAATTTGTGTTTATTGTGTGGTGGTTGCAAGATTTACTTCTTAATTTTGATGAAATTATAACAAAGTTAAAAGGTTTGGTAAGCATTGGAGGATAAAATGGCTCATAAAAAATGTTTAAAAAAAGTTACTTGGTGTGATTGTATTAAAGATGATATAGAAGATTTGAGAAAGTTAAATAATTGGGAAGAAGAATTTGAAACAGATTCTTATTTAGATATATACGAAGGTAAATTTAATATTTGTGGCATGCAAAATTTAGAAAATTTAATAGAAAAATATTTTAAAATGAGATGGAAAGATAACTATAATATTAGAATTAAAATTAAAGCTCGTAAAGGAACAATATTAATAGAGAGGATTGATTAAAATGATAGAACATTTAACTAAAATAGGAATAGCTGTTATATTAGGTATCTTCTTAGGTTGGGAGCGTGAACAAAGCAATAAAGATGCTGGATTACGCACAACTACTTTAGTTATGTTAGGAGCTACCTTATTTACCATTATTTCAGTTATTTTAAGAGAAGTAGGGGGTAACTATGATATAGGCAGAATAATGGCTTATACGATAGCTGGGATAGGTTTTTTAGGCACTGGAATCATTAGTAAGGAAAAAAATGGCACTGGGGTAACTACAGCATCACTTTTATGGGCTGTAGTGGGTATAGGGATACTGTGTGGATTAGGAGAATTTTCCTTAGCTATTATTTCGGCATTAGTGATTTATTTTATACTTAAATTAAAATATTTTAGAATTAAAATTTCAACTATTAAGAAAAAAAGAAATAAGAAAACAAAAAGAAATTAGACCACTAATAAACATATAAGGAGACTTTATGAATATACCCCAACCACGTTTTGAAAAAAAAGATGACTATACTATAAGAATAATTATTGATAAGATTGATGAAGTGCCTATTGCAGAATTAATAAAAAATAAAGAACAATTAATAGAAGGTAGAACTAAAATGTATCAAGCAGTTAAAGACCAAGAAATAGTAATTGCAAAAAGAATAAAAGATATTGATGAGATATTAAAAGAAGCAAGGGCATTAGGGATAGTTGCCCAGCCTACATGTTCTTTATGTGAAGGAACAGGGCAAGTAGGAGCAAATCCTAATATCCCTTTACAATGCCCTAATTGCAAAAATAAATCTAAAGAGGAAAAGAAATAATGTCAAAAAAAGGTAAAAAATTTACAGAAGAACATAAAAATAATATAAGATTAAGTAAATTAGGTAAAAAACGAAAACCTTTTTCTAAAGAATGGAAAGAAAATATTCGCAAAGGTTTATTAGGTAAAAAATGTTATGCTTATATAGATGGTAGATATTCTAAAACGTATTACTGTATAGACTGTGGTAAAGAAATAAGCAAATATTCTGGAATTTATGGAGAAGGTAGATGTCAAAGTTGTGCTACTAAATATATTATAAAAATAAAAGGGCATCCGCTTTTAGGTAAACATCATACAGAAGAAACAAAAGAAAAAATTAGACAAGCAAATTCAGGAAAAAATAATCCCAATTATAAAAATGGAGTTAAACGTAGAAAAGTTTATTGTCTTGACTGTGGAAAAAGATTAAAAAACAATTATTCCAAAAGATGCCATCCATGTGCAAGAATATATAGATTTAAGCATTTATCTAAAAAAGAAAGACAAGAAATGAGCGAAAGGGTTTCAGGTAATAAAAACCCAATGTTTGGTAAAATAGCTTCACATGGTAAATGGACTAAATATAAGAAAATTTGGATGCGTAGCACTTGGGAAGTTAAATTTGCTCAATTTCTTACATTGTCAGCTATAAAATGGCAATATGAGCCTAAATATTTTAACTTAGGAAATACTACCTATACTCCAGACTTTTACATTCCTGAATGGGGTTTATGGATAGAAATTAAAAGTTATTGGAGAGATGATGCTAAAGAGAAATTTGATAAATTTAAAAAGAAATATCCAAAAGAAAGTATTAAAGTTTTAATGCAGGAAGAATTACAGCAATTAGGGGTATTATGATTGCACAGATAACCTTAATTAAAAAGAAAAAAAGTTATTATGGGGGAGATTTATTTGTGGTATTTATGAAAACGAACAAAGGGGAAAATGTATTTACCTATGTGTATAAAAAAATGAGAAACTATTCTAGATGGTCTAAAGTTCTTAGAGAAGGTGTAATTTTAAAGAATTTAAAACTATTACAGGGGAGAAAAAATATTATAAATGCAGATAGTAAATTTGTAGTAATCGAAGAAAAATAATAAGGAGAATAATTCATGAATGAAGAAATAATACTTTCAAAATTATATGAATATTTAAAGAAACATAATATTAAGTATAAAAAAATTGGAAGAACAAGTGCTACTTTAGAATGTATATTTTGTAAAACAGGCACTATGCAAGTTTTACCTAATACTTATAAATTAAATTGTTTCGCTTGTAAGCCAAAGGAAAAGCTTGGTCATTATTATACCTTAATAGATATTGCTCGTAAAGTAGAAAATTTAACAGGAACAGATGAAGAAGTTTTACAGCATATTAAAGAAGAGCTTAAAATAAATGTAATGACTAAAAAAGATGAGCAAGATATTGATAAAGTATTAGATTTTTATGAAAAGAATGGATTTGATTTAGTTCCTATTATCAAAGATGGAAAACGCCCAATCGAAACTGCTTGGACAAATAAAAATCATAAAGATAAATCTGAATGGAAGGAGTGGATAGTTAATGGTCTTAATATAGGTGCAAAATGTGGAGAATGTAGTAATCTTTTAATTATTGATATTGACCAAAAACCTATTCCAGAAGAAATTAAGAAATTAATGGGAGCTACTTTAATACAAGAATCAACAAATGGATTTCATCTCTTTTACAAATATGATAAAGATTTTCCGAAGACAAGAGTCGATTCTTTAAAAATTGACATAG
>Ga0222637_1000260_pt1 | contig 26064 bp, 53 predicted proteins | sample AntAcemetagen143_FD_181149 | JGI IMG/M metagenome (GOLD analysis project Ga0222637, IMG submission 181149) | Saline water microbial communities from Ace Lake, Antarctica - #143 | ecosystem: Environmental > Aquatic > Non-marine Saline and Alkaline > Saline | place: Antarctica: Ace Lake...
GTTCCAATAGATGATGCCAGTTATACCCAAACCCTTTCCAAAAAATATGCTACCGATTCACTCCCTGATTACAAACCCTATGCCTCCAAAAAAGAAGGTAAACTCGCCCGGGAGACACAAGATAGAAGAGTCAAATACTGGGAAACTGCTCTCCCCGAAATTCTCAAAACCGCACACGGTCACAGAATAGCTCTCGTCAATTATTCCAAATCCTCAGACCGAACCATGTTAGTCCGGAATCTCAAAAAAACCAAAGAACCTATCACAGTATCTACCAACGAAATCAATGATTTTATGCAAAGGAAAGGAAAATTTCTCAAAGCTGGTACAACTGCCTTCAACCGTGGCCTCGTTACAATATATGTAGTATTCAATAACACCGGCAAAAACCTACGATACATCAATGTTGATTTTGATATCGCTGATTTATCCGAAAAAAAAGTGCGTCCCTATGTCCTATCCGCCTATGAATATCTCAAAAATGAAGGATTTGAGCCGTTCATCGTTTTTACTGGGTCTTCATGGCATTTATGGGCAAAGAAACCCGATAATGGTATCATCGCTGATTATGGCGGCATAAAAGGTGGGAAATATAAAGGTGAACCAACAGGAGTAGTAGCGATTCTCAATGAAATGTCCAAAGCAATCGGAGTTCCCATGAGAAGTGCATCAGCTCATATACCTGGCAAAATAACCATTGATTATTCTACCAATGCTGCCAATAGACCTATTCGAGTCCCTTTGTCACTTCATCAAAAAACAGGACTCGCATCTATCCCAGTGCCAGCCAATGAACTTCTCAAATTTAATACCAAACAAGCCCATCCAGATGCCGTTCTCAAAAATCTCAAACATTATACCGATATGATAAAAAATTATTTCACATTCTAACGCAATCATGACATTGGCACTTTATATTTTCTTCTTTAAAATAACTTCGAGGCATATTCGGTATCAACTTTGTAGTATTCCAACTGGCTATTTTTACAAGTTTGGAATGTCCGCATACCATAAATACATGAACGCATGTTCTGCCATTTATGTCATTATCAATAGGTAAAACCGATTTCACTTGACTATACACCATGTATACCCTATATAGGTTTGGGAGTATTTATACTTTACCATTCCCTATCAAATACTATCCATAATAGCAGTGAGTCCTTGATAAAAATGAACGCTATTGGGAATATTTACATTTTGCCATTCCCATATCAAATCGTTTACATCTGAAATAAACATAATTTTATACCTTGCTACCTCATTATCATCAAAACCTAATTTGAATCCTTTTTCAACCAAATAATCCAACGCCTTATTTATATCCAAACTATAAGTTTTATCTCTCATTACCTTCGCCAAATGTTCCATGTAAAGCATCATCGTATCATGTATGGCATCAAAGTTATTTCGCCAATTTCTGTTTACCGTGAATCTAACCATCAAATTACTTCCTGTTTAAAATCTCATCATGGATTACTCCCTCATGCCAAATATTAAAACACATATCACGGGAACTGTATTCACTCAACATTAGGTCTTCCGTAGTTCTCAATATGCACTCTTCACAATCAGACCAATCAAATTCATCTCCAATCGGAGTCTCATTCTCATAATCATCCTGGTGCTTACAATGCTCCAGCCAAAGACTATATCTCGGACTCAGCGTCCAATTTCTATTAACTGCGAATCTCTTCTCCATTTTCATTCTCCATACCGTTTGAGCATATGAAATTCACAAGTGAAATTTCTTCCCCATCTATCGTAACTATCCTCCAATTTCTTTTTGACACCATCAGAAACTCCCTTGGGAATCTTGTTAATAGGTACAAATGCATATGGATGGTCTTCATCCCATCCCGTTATTGCTCCGATGATGGTTTCCCAGTCAGCACCGTCTGATACCCACGCCAACTCCGTACCTTTGAAGAAATTCATATCTGGTCTCCAGTAAACTTTGCAGTTCACAAAGTTTGGATTCTCCCTCATAAATGGTTCAACTTTCTCTGGTTTTTTAACATCAAGTACCCAAGCCATTTTAACTCTCCAATAACGGCATATTATCAATTTCCTTGGTAATGAAATCTTTTTTCGTGCCACACATCTGAATCGTTTCGTTTAATGATTCCGTCATCTTCGCATCAAACTCCATCGGATACTCGGGAGGGAATTTTTCACCATACGGCGGACCGCATTTTACCGAAAAACATTTCAGACACTTATCGCACATCATCGGACTATGACCGCAAGTACAAACTATCTTCATGACTCTAATCTTTCCTTCTTTACACTCAGGACAATCCATTTTTCTTCCTCCATATCTCCAATTCTTCTATGATTTTTTTTCTTTTGCTATCACCTATTATCAAAATCTCATCATATATACTCTCTATGCTATATTTCACCGAATTATCCCCATGTATCAAAACCCTATCTACCCAATATGTTGAAGTCCCCTGCTTGATACGATATGATTCCGTTTTCGTTGATAGTGTTACTTCCATTTCTTCGTTCCCCTATTTCTTCCTTCGAAGAGGTCGTAAAGGTTTTCTATCTGTTATCAATTTTGCTAAATTTTTAGGACCACCGTTCAATATTTCGGATTTTATTTCTTCGTTTATACATCTCCAAAACTTTTTTGGTACTTTTGATTTTGGACAATATCCGAAAAATATTTTTTTATCTTTCGAATGATGGAATGAAAAACTGCCCATACTGCAACCGCGTCCCTTTGGATGACCCATTGAAAAATGAACTTCATTTCCTCTTTTTCTCACAGTAACAACGCCCCATGTCTCCCCCGATTCTGAATGTCCGTAAACTATATCTCCCGTTTTGACTATTCTACCATTCTCATAGCGTGGTACATTTTTCATTTTAATCCCTCACTATTGACCAATATTTATGCTTCGCCCTGCAATTTTTGCATTTCCATTTTCTCATATCAGCATCCTTATGAATAGAATTCTGATAAAAACATCTTTCGCATATATGAATTCTATAATCTCCGTTCCAATGTCGTACATGTTCAATATCAACCGATTTGCATTTGTTACACTGCCTGAGAATACAATGGTCACTATCAAAAAGATAAATTAATCGTAATTCTCCACCACAGCCACATTCAACAATTCGATAATCCTTATACGGTATAACCTTCCGTATCTTTTTAACCTTGCACCGTGGTAATTCGTTGAAATTTCTATCAACCACAAATCTTTCTGTCATTTCACACCGTATTTATCGTCCAACTTAATTGATACCGTTGTGATGAAATCTATTATATCCTCATCAAGAATAGATATGGCCAATGGCCGACCCTTGGCATTTCCTCTCAAATTATTGCGGATGCTCTTAATTACATCACAAGACAACTGCACAGCATGTATGTTGGGGTGATTTTTCTTACTCATTTTCTTCATCTCCGAAATTTAATTTACGAAATTTTTTCTCTGGTTTCTTTGGTTTTTCAACTTCTGGATTGACCAATAATTTCTTTCTCAATTCTCGATTCTTTATTATGATTTTTTTATCGGGTAATAAATTACTATATTTTTCAGATAATAACCCATCCCTTTTCAATTTCCGAAATGAATCTAGCGTAACAGGGATATTGTCAATTATGACCTTTTCTCCCCTAATCACGAATCCCCGTTTCTTCAATGCAGCAATATATTTCCGATTCAATTCTTTCTGCCTTGCTTCCTCTGCATCCCGCTCCTTTAATATCTCTATCCGTTCATCAAATGCATGAATCAATGACACATAATCGTAATCGGTTACCCGTAACCAAGCATTAACACCATGTACCCTGAAAACTTCAAAAGTAGTTCCTTCCAAATCATGTCTCGCTTTGAAAGTATCTGTCCTAAATCCATAACTAGCACCCTTTGAATCTACATAAGCTTCATACTCATACATCTCCGTGTATGGTCTCCGTTTGTATATCCATTGTATCTCGCTCATCATTACTCCCCCTTGAAATCAAGCCGACGAAACTTTTTTACCTCATCCTCTATACTCTTTGGAGTTTTTTTATCCATCATCATCGCCAATACATCTATTTCAACAGCGACCACGAAAGGCATAATCAAATCACCGTCCTCATAATCTCCCCCCATTACCCATTTCAGAAGCTTTTCATTCAGCTCCAAACTATTCAATATCATCTGCCTGGCCTTATCCTCGTTCGGTTGAATTTCCTTATGCAGAAAACTTACTTTCTCTAATAATTTCTCTATTTCAATTGTCTGGCGTATCATTTATTTACCCCCAAATACTCCACATATTATCGTCTTCTGGTTTATCCCAATTTTCAAAACTCCCAAGTAAATTTGTCATTGTCTCTCGACTAAGACCCAACAAACCAGATAAGCTAACATCAAATCCGCAACCAATCTTTGAATGGTCTAAATGCAAATGTCTTTCCAATTCATAAAGCATATGATTCATTGATGGCCATTTCGCATACTCGCAATTTATTCTCTTATTTTTCATCCAGTATGTACTAGGTGCTGGAGGTACAAAATCTGGTCTATCTTCAACTGTTTTCATCAATTCCAATAACCTAGTTACCGTCTTCTCGCCAGCTTGAAGCAATCCTGGAAAATTTAAGTCTTCGTTCTCTGAAAGTCCCAATTCCTTTTCAATCTCCCTTATCATCGTCAGCTTTCTTGACCATGCGTTTCCTTCTTTCATTCCTCATCACCCCTAAAATTCAAACTACGGAATCTATCCTCCTCATCTTCCTCTGTGGAAGTCACGGATACTGGCTCAATTCCAATACCAAATTTAGTCCTCAAATCTTTCAATAATCTCTCTCGCTCATGTTGCATTTCTAATCTAATCGCATCTCTTTTCTGATATGTATCCAAAACACCACTCCAATCCCTCATCTCCAAGAACCTATTGATATCTTGATATTTTACATCCAAGCACTTAGTTAAATCATCCTCTGTTTCAATTCGCAACTCATCCAAATCCCAATCATCCAATATCTCCTCAACAAGCGGCATCTTCAAATTATCCTTATTCTTTTCCCATGTCTTTAAAATTCTTTTGTGCATTATTATAAAAAACTCTCCAACCTTAACCGCTTCCTCAATACCCTCAATATCTTTTGAATCCAATGATATGCCTATCGGATTTGAATATTCCCATCCCCGAATGCTGACATTGAATTTATCAGATGAAGAATATTTCGTAATGTCAACCTTCAAATCATTTTCACCCCTCTTTTCCATTATCGTAGTATCGTGCCGGTCACCAGCCGTCCATCCTTTCGGTATCCTAATTGGTTCAGATTTATCCTGAACTCTCTCTAAAATAACCGACTTCACCTCAATGTAATTATCACAATGACCCCGTTTCAATTCTTCCAATATTTCAGCATCATATTTCCCATCATTAATATCCTTTAAAATTGCTCTTACCTCCATCTCCTCCTTTGCATTCTTCACCTCCACCATCATGTCATCGTCCGTTATCATTACTGGCAATTTTATTCCTCCCTGAATTCCAATTTCCTGAAACTGTTTGATACCTTTTTCTTTTTCTTTTTTCGTATTATCTTCGGTTTCAATACTTTCTTCTCAATGATTTTCTCCCGTACATTTGAACACTTTCTCTTTTTACCTGGTAAAACCTTGATATAACTGCCAATAATCTCCTTTATACAATCATGGCACAAATCCACATGGTCAAAATGGCAATATTTATCTGTTCCCTCACATTCAAATCCAATAGCACATATTTTATACACCTTCTCCCACGATAAATATTTAGGCATCGGTCTCGTCTCGTATCCCAGATAAAATTTTTTACATTTGTCACATTCATGAGCATTTCTATTAAAAACCCCATCATCAGCAGACAGTATATACTTCAACATTTTTCGGAGACAATAAAGACAGAAACTTATGCTTTCAGCACTCTTTTCTTCACTCCCCGCGAACAATATCAGTTTCATCTTCCATTTTATCTTCTTCTTCCCCCTTTTTTGATTACCATCTATTGTTTCATGTGAATAATCATTTCCAGTAAAGAAATCACCACAAAAATCACATATCTCGGCATTCACTCTTTACCCTCCAGTAAATCAAATATTGCATCCAGCAAAATACCTCGCTCTGCTTCAAATTTAACCCGTTTCTTATCTCGCCAAGCCCTATGCATACGCCAAATCGTTGTTGATTCATGACTATATCGCTATTACAACAAACACCACGGCTACCACAACGAATGCAATCAGCCACGCATGTTTTGACTCAAACCTGAATTTTTTCATATTAATTCCATCCTCATACCGCTTTTCCTCACCCATTCCCTGAACTCCCCCACATCCCTGTATAACCATTTATACTGATATATGTCATCCCCGCCTATTACTTTATTGATTTTTCCATCAGCTCCTACCTCAATATCACATCCTGGATTATCCATTACATTTCCAATTACCTTGAATTTTGCATATTTCAATCGCCACATAGATTTGCGATGCCCCCTTATAACCAATTTCTTAGCTACCCTTTCGAAATTATCAAATTTTGATAATATCTCGCCAACATAAGAACTACTCGGACCAAACTTCAATCCGCGCCTTACCAAAAATCCCAGATAAATAGTATCCAAATCCGTTCTTTCTGTAAGGAACGCCTCTAATATCCTCCTTCGTAATTCAGATTCCGTTAATTTCATAATATCTATCAACCATTAACTTTCATCAGCCTCTACCGTAAGATTCAAATGCTTGACCAAATCTTTATATCTATTCCGGATAGTAACCTCTGTTACCCCAGATACCTCCGCAATTTCACGCTGGGTTCTTCGTTCATTGTTCTGTATCGAAGCAATATATATTGCCGCAGATGCTACCCCAGTTGGTCCCCGTCCCGATGTCAACTCCAATTTCTCAGCTGCCGTTATTATCTCAGCCGTTTTCATCCTTACCTTTTGACTCAACTGCAATTCCGAACAAAATCTCGAAATGTAATCGTGAGGTGATGTCGGATTCAATTTGAATTCCAAAACTCGGGACATGAACCGATACGTTCTCCCTATCTCCTTCCTCGTAATGCGAGATGCATCCGCAACCTCATCCAATGTCCGTGGCACACCAAACTGACGACAAGCAGCATATATCCCTCCAGCAACTACACCCTCTATCGACCTGCCCCTGATGATGTTCTTCGCAATTGCCTTCCTGTAAATACTCGCCGTTGCTTCACGGATATTTCTCGGCAGATTCATCTTTCCCGCCATCCTGTCAACTTCACTCATGGCATACGCTAAATTTCTCTCCGTTGCATTTGAAATCCGTATCCGCCTCTGCCATTTTCTCATCCTGTAAAGCTGTGCCCTATTTTTTATCGGAATTCGTTTGCCATATGAATCCCTATTCGAAAATGATATCTCCGTAGGTAATCCCTTGTCATGACGCATGATATTAATCGGTGGACCAGCATGAGCCTTGCTATCATCAGATTCCTTATCAAAAGAACGCCAATCCTTGCCCTCGTCAATCAAATCAGCATCAAGCACAAGTCCGCAGTTCCCGCATATCAACTCTCCCCGAGTATAATCTCTCACAATCTTTGTTGACTTACACTCCGTGCATTCAGTTGTATTATCAATTGTCTCCATAATAATCAAAATCCATATCATACCTATATTGTTTAGAATCTATATAAATGTTACTCTTTTCTCTTTAAAAATGCTTCTATTTTATCGTTCTTTCTTTTTTTAATAAAAACCTTATGCTCAATAGATGATGCAATTATCAAATGTATCCATTTTCCAAAAAAAATCAAAATGAATACTCCCGTACCTAGCCAAATCGGAGATAAAACCCAAATAATACCCCACTCATTCAACTTGAAAATTAAAAATAGAACTGTCACAACAACGAGAATCCCAATATACATCGCCATCGTTGTGCCAGCAGCCTTGATACTTACCATCTTGTTCCCATACCTATATAATCTATTAATGTATTCATGGTTTGCCGTTGCGAGCCTACATCTAGCCGTGTAAGGTATCGCTTCAGTTATTTGGTTGGCTAGGACTGAATTCTGAAGTAAGAAGGTAATCAATCCTTCCGGTCTACTTTTCTATTTCTGATTTTATATAATCTTGATATTCATCACTGGCCAGAAAGTCCATAAAAAGAACAGTATGACAAACAGCATGATAGTCATCTCCTTTCATACTTTCCTTCCAAAAAGGATGTTCTTCATTTTCACCACGTTGGCAACCAATAAGCAATTTATTACACTTTTTACAGCGTTTGAACCATATCATTGTCTCACTTTTCTATTTTTTGATACTCCATCTGGGTTCTCATTCCATCCGCAATTCGGACAATAGCGAAATCCTCCGCCTGTGCCTGTTCTTCCATTCCCGCACCTCGGGCAATTCGTTGTTCCTTTTGGCCTTTCTCTCTTTGTCTGTATCGGTACAGACCTTTTCGGTTTTTCTTCTTTTTGTTCCATTTATTTCGCCTCCTTATTTAATTCCTCTGATTGTTCTTCTTGTATCCTTCCTTACACTCCACATATAACAAGAAAAACTTATTATCGATATAATCTTCGTTACCAATAGTATTATGCCTGTTATCATGCTGTCTCCTTATCTTTCATTACCATTCGTAAATGTTCAATTGTAATCTCGGGGTATAATTTATCCTTTATCTCATCACATTTCTTTTCAACTTTCTCCTTCTGCCCTTCAATCCATTTACTCGCTTCTCGAACAATTCCGAAAATCGTATTCACATCGTATTCTTCCCCACCGTTCAATTCTTTTATCTTTTCATTGAGTACGATATTCACAGCAGAGTTTTTTACCCTATCCTCAAATGATGGCATCGCATCCAATACCTCCTGTTCCTCCAACCAGGGCAAGTGACTATGATTCACAATCATAGCCGATAATCCATGCAAATTGAGTATACCAAAATCAAACGCCTTTTCCCAGTCTTCATATCTATGATTCCAATCCTCCTCCAACTCCGCCTTTCTCTCCTTTGACATCTTATCCCAATTCTCCTTTTTATCATCGTAGTTACTTATATCCGCATTATTCTGATAATGATAATCCTCCACTATCGCACGCGATTCCCATAACTCCGTATATTCCTCCTTATCGGAAAATGTCTGAACCAAAATCTTATCGTCCATTGGAAATAAACACATCTCAAATCCGTAATCAAATTCGGGGTCCCGCCGATTAGTTCGATATATCTTCTCACATCTCTCAGCAATATGAAATTTAGCTGCCATCATCAATGGAAGAGATGGATTCACCCATTCAGACGGCACCCGTCCCAATGCATGCCTATCAATTGTCTCCATAATCATATCCGTATAATGTTTGATTAACATCTCCCGGCATAATATCTTCGCCTTTGCCCGAAACTGTTTTATAAATGCCATCAACTCATCCAATGACATCTTCGGCAACTTGTACCCATCAATGCTCATTTTTATCCAACCATCGTCTAATTGATTTAACCATGTATTTCATATCACTATCATCACATCCCACCCAGCTTTTTTCGTTAATCGGAGCAGGATAAACTGCATACTTTTGTATACGGCCACATCTTTTACATATCCGAACCTTTTTCCCCAAAGATACGCAATCTGCCACCGGCAAATTAATTACCATCAGCCATCTATGTTTTAATTTACAAAGATTCATCTTCTCACCTGAAATGGATGATACCCCGATACCGCTTGGCTCATAATCCATCCTGCCTCAAAAACCCTCAAATATATTCGATATTTCATTTTAACTTTCGCCCCCTAATATTCACATATTCCAGCCAATCAACAGCATCCAAATCACGAATAAATCGACTCTTCGCACGGCCCAATGTCTTTGCCCATATAATAGTTCTCTCATCAGGAGAATCTTCCACCCATACCTCATAACGAGAAGGTAATACCCCAAACATGTATGTCGTATCCTCATTTCCATGATTTTCAATGACTTTCCCATCCTCGTCAAAATACGTCATCTTCCATGCCGGATGGCAATTTCCAATTATACCATTATCGAAAAATATATCAAAATTCGCAGAACCGTTATGTCTATATATAAATCCATACTCGTCCCTGAACTTCACTCGCATACCTATTTTCGCAAATGGTAAACCTCTGCTTACTGCTACTTTTTCAAACTCTCTACTCATCTTTAATCACCTCTGAAAATAATTGTCGGGATTCATCGCAATGAATATAAACCGAAAATTTATTCTTGCCATGACCACAGCAACTTTCTACGGTTTTGAACCCGATTATACTATTTATTGCATTGCATATCGGTATACACTCAGTATCCATATCCTTATCATAGCCTTTCAACATTTATACCCCTCAATTATCAAACCAAAATACTATTCTTATGTTCTCTGGATTATCATCCAATTCCGCCAACTCAACCATCGTATTATCTATGAAATCGCTCACCGACTCCCTGTATGTCATTTCCCATTCTACCCGAGTTGAAGGACTCCCGAAGCCAAACCTATCTTTTTTATCTGGAATTTTGATATTATTTTCCGAAATATACCTATCCATCTCTGCAATCGTTATCTTTTTTCCACTTGTATCCGTGCAATACGATGCCGGTCTGCCTTCTTCTTTGAATAATCTATATTGACCTGGTCCGACATATCCTCGATGTTTCGTTGTCCTATCCCAGTCATACTCATATAATTCTTTCAACGTAACCCATGAATGTGAATGCCCGTCACCTCCCCATTTATCCGATATCTTTCCAATCTCCTCGTCCACATCATCAGGTAATCCTCTGGTCTCACAGATAGGAACAAATCCGTCCCCAGTATCATCTCCAGCAAATCCACTCCCATTTCTTACATCTGCTAATATAGCAAATAAATCATAATTCCTATCCCGATATGGACACTCTGTAAATTCTTCCCAAATTGAAGCCCATTCATCCTCATCATCGTCTTCTTCCCTATGCCCTTCTCGCCCAGACCGACCTTCCTCCCATTTTTTTAATCGTTCTGGATTGTGATATAGATTTTTGAATACCTTCCCAACCTTCTCCCATTTATATCCGACCAGCTCCATCTCTTCTTCATCGCCCCTCCAATCGCGATTAATTCCACCATAGAGTTTCCTCTTCTCCATGATAGACTTTCTAATTTCAACATAAATATGAATATCGCATCCCGCACGAATCACCTTCCACTATACATAAATATGCCATCTATTTTTCCTCCTATGTCTCAATTCCTTATTTACTCTGCACACCTATTACAAGCACTACAAGGTTTTTTATCAATTCCAGTACACTTATCATCATAATCTTTGCATCTTTTACCATAGCAATTAAAAGGATTTCCGCATATCGCACAAATCATTTCTTATCCACCGAACCAGAATTATGAGGAACTTTAAAAAATTGTGTATCCTCGGATATATGCTCCCGGTATTCATTCTTATCATCGAATAATATATCTATATTCTCACGGCGACAATAATCTCCTTTTATGGGCCACCATAACTCGTCATCACACCACCACGATATTTTATCCTGCTTCTTATTCCATGAATAAGTCATTACAACATCTGTCTCGTTTCGAAGATAATCAACCATCGAAAATATTATATCATAATGTTTTCCCTGCTCGTAGCCCAAATCCAATAATTCCTGGCGTATCTCATTCTCCGGAGGCCCAGATATGATATGAATTTCATGACCCAAATATCTCATTCCAGCCAGTACATTTTTGAATACATGTGGCGATTCAGTCAAAACACCATGCAAGTCAAAGCCAACCTTGGGATTATCATTCTTCTGCTGTCCAGATGCAAAATTAACAAATATCAACATCTCCGACCTACTATTAAATTTTAATGTATCATCGCCCGTTATATCGTGAATCACATTGCGTAAAGAAAAATAATCAAGCCGACTGAAATCAAGTCCCGTCTCAGCCAATTTCCTAAATTTCTCTTCCTCTGAATTCTTCATGTTACCATCCAAGGAAATATTAAATCTCCTATATCAACTGATTTCTGTTTTCCATCTTTTAATTCTATCGTAATCTTTTTACAAATTATGTCCTTTGAGTTGCATCCAATTATCTTAACTTCTTCTTCATTATATTTTGCATTTTTATGCACATGAAGTATCTGACCGCAAAATTTAATTCCATATCCACTGTGCATTTCTTGTTCCATATCAACAAGTGATATCGCATCAATTCGATTAAATGAAAGCAAATAATCTTTTACAGTATTGTACTTTTCTCTGGAAATCCACTCCATTACCTCTTCGGATTTCCTGGCTCGTTGCAATGATACCGACACAGGTTCATCATCAAAGAAATAAACACGACATCCAACCCATGAATCCGTGCAATACCAAGTACTAATATAATGGCATTTAAGTCTCCTATCTTCGTCATCAGGCATATCCAAATCATAAAATTCAAAAAATTCCTCCGCAAATGATTTGACATAAACATCATCTGAATGTTTAATATCTATCTTATCAATGATTTCCTCAAGTATCATAAATCTTGCCTCACTGAATCACATCGCATTAAACCTATATACGCATGGAAGTATATAATATTAACTATCTATGTCATGGAAATCCAAAACCCGAAATTTCTTTTCCACATTAGCATCAATAACCCAATGTTTGCGAAGTTCCCAATGACCCCTATCCCTCGTTAAATCCGGTGGATTCCCCGATACTGGCATATCCATCATCCACTCCAAATACTCTTTGCTATCATCCTCTTTTATTCCCCTCTGGTCATAATTAGGATAATTGGGGTATCTACAATTATAAGATGATACTTCTTCCATACTTCGAGAATCAGGCGATACAGAAGCTGGATAATTGTCAAGCGGCGTTGGCCATCCATCAGCATCAATGTCAAGAACATCGTTACCATCACATTCAACTTCTTCTAATTCACCAAGCTTCCTTCTTATACGCCTCATCCCAAGCATTCCCTTTTCATATTGCTTCGCATTAAGCTCACCATCATCCTCTCTTTTTAAAATATATATGAAAACAGAAACCACTATCCATGTCAATAACGCAACCAATCCAACTAAACCCCATAATGCATCATGACGTTTCCAAATACCAGTCGTACCATTGCCATCATTCCACCAAATTTTTTCAATATCAATGTCTATCTCACCGTTACCGCCACTCCCATAATTATCATAACTTTTTTCTATGTCCTCATCCACAATATCCGTATTATGCGTCAAATTGTAAAATGTATAATCAAGAATCACATATTTCATACGGTCCATTATTAACTCAAATTTGTCAATTTCACCCTCGGAAATGCCGTCATCAGGTGCATAAAAATCACTCAGTCTGACCCTGACTTCATATCCATCAGAAGTTTTCGTCTCAACCTCCGTATTTTCGTTATCCCTCCAATACGCATAATGGAAACCTACCGCTACTAATCCAAGTGCGATTATTATCGTTGTAGCAATCCCAATACTTGTTTTGAGTTCCATATTAATCCCTAAAATATAATTTCCTCGGTTCTATCTCCCTCTCATATTCCAACTTTGCTAATTCCAGTTCCTTTCGATATGGAATATTGTATATCCTCACACTAAAATCCGGAAGTGCCTCTTTTATCTCTTCGTCAGTTGGAAAACATTTCTCCCCAAGAATCATTGGAATCATTGGCTCAATTATTTCGCATCGTTCACATTCCCTGGCACACCACTTATTATGAACCCCACCATAGCCATTACTTGGAAATATAGCACCAGCAATAAGCAATGCCCTTCGGGGTTTGCCATGACCGCCTTCATACGTTCCCGGGTCGTCTGGTGCTTCTCCCAATTCATCATCAGAAAGATACGCAAAATCATCATCCTCATCCAAAGTATCTTCCTCAAAATGCACAGTAGGCCGATTATTTGTCCCCCAAGCCTTATTGCATTTTCCATCGCATACCATCATGCAAGGCTGCTTAAAAAAAACTATTTCCTTCTTGATGAAAATCAGATTACCATCATCGTCATTAACAAATACTGGTTCCTTTGCACCACCCATATTTCCATTGTCAGGAACGGAGAAGGGACTTGCTGTTGTTGTACTCGTCGAATAATTATTCACAGAAAAGTTTCTCATCAAAGATTCCCATCTTATCGGCATTTTTATTCCTCCCTGAAAACCAACTTCCTGAATTTTTTCTCTTCTTTCTTCATTCTTTTCTTCCCAAATCCCACATACCCCAAATTTTCATTTTCATCGTACATTATCACAATCTCTGGGTCAATCAATGTTATTTCACACCTACAAGGAGTATCTATCCTCTCAAATCCCTTCAATACTATTGGAAATACAACCTGGTCATCCATGAATTCGTATTCTTCCCGTATTAGCTTAATCATTTTGTCATCAAGATATTTTTTGAATCTATCTATCGTTCTTTTCGACCTCGTGTATAAACTGATGTTCATCATTACGCCAGCATTAATTACTGATTCTTCCTCACCAGGTGGCATATATTCACCCGTCCATTATAACTGCCAAAGCGAATTCCTCGCCAACTTTCAAGATAGGATGAGTCACATTCTTGGTTTTTATCGTAATTAACCACATATAACTCCGCCAACCGAATTCTACCATATAACCGTAACGGTAATCGCTCAAGAATTTATCATCGGATGGTTTCCATTTCGGATGAATTTTCATCCATTTTGTCTTTATCATTCTTCTTCCTTCCTGTTTTTTATCGCCTCGGTAAGAACTTCATTGAATAACTCGCAATCAATATGAGCATACGAATCAACAAAAGCAATTTCTTCTCCACCCTTTCTCGTCCCCTTTTGTGTTTTCAACCAAGCAAATACAGTCTTGATATCCTGAAATCCGTCCAATGCTACGCTAATCTCCATCCATCCCTTTTTCCTTCCCTTAATGCTCTCCAACCACGATTCATTTCTGTCACCAAAAGGAACTCCGACATCTCTTCCTGCCTTTAGCATAGCCTTTACCTCGTCATCCATCTTCAAATCATGGTTAACTCCAGCAATTTTTCCATCCAGCCAATTTTTCATATCACTCTTGAACATTTTCGACCTCCCGTTTTTTTCGACTTCTTTCCTTCAACATTTCAAATGTTATATGCGCCCTTTCAAATCGTAATTGTAATTTAGTCTTTTTATCCTCTGGCATATCCTTTTTATGCTCTTTACAATACCAATTCCCATCAATATCATAACTATAATAAGTTCCAGCACCGCATATAACGCATTTTTCCAACGGTTCAAATGCCTTGCTTTTGAAAAAGTTACAATGTTTACAGAATCCTGCACCGTTTTTATATCCACGCCTCTCGAACTCGTGTCCCTTACACTCCAATCCTCGTTGATATTTATCCCAGCATTTCTTCTCAGCTTCCTCTATGGTCTTACCTTGACCCCGGATGAATGTATCTGTGGGAAATGCCTCAAAAAATGCCGTTGTGTAGGAATCCCCACCAGTTTTAATACTTATGACCAAACCCTCTCCACCGCATTGTACGAAACATTCCTTCGGCCAATCATATTTACATGGATAAGGGTCATCCCAACTGTTGCGAGCATATCTAGGGGATGGCATCCCCTCTCCCCTGCTATCAGATTCATCAGATTCGTTCATCTATTTATCCTCTTTAAATTTCAAACTATGCAGAAACTTTCGTTTGCAAGATACACACGCATCAAGTTCCTCAGAACTCCCATCCTCGAAGAAAGACATTATATCAACCTTCAAAAACCCCTCAATCCTTACTGGGATTGGTTTTATATCAATTGAATGTTCATCAATATTAAAATTTAAATCGTGAGAATTAATTGTTAATTCGAAATACTCACCGCATAAATCACATCGTTTGACATCAGCCATTTTTTATCACTCCTCAGACATAGCTTTAAACCCAACAGTTGCCATCAACCAGAAACAGAAAAAAGCAATACCCGTTCCAAGCCACTTTAACCAACTGTGATAATATTCTCCTATTAATAGAATAAACATTCCTCCAACAAAGAACAGAAATATTATTGATTGATATATCCAATGTCGTTTATCATCCATAGTTCACCCAACGCGAATATCTTCCTCAATGCCTACTATTCCCTTGACACTATCCTTCCAACGAACCTTTTCCTCATCCTTCAATGCCTCGTATATCTCCCAAATTCTCACATCCGTCTGATTGTCCTCAACCTTCGCCAAGAACCCCAATTCGAAATCTCCCCAGCCCGTCATATCCACCCTCGTCCTGACCTTGTTCATTCGACCAATCCAAATCGTGTCCTTGACATAAGGCTTCAATTTATGAAAAAGTTCCACAATATTTCCATCCAGGAAAGGCTCGCACGAAACCGATGTCTCAAATCCCATATCAAAAGCATATTTCAACGATGCCAGTCTTTCCTCAAAATCAGTCGCACCCGGTTCCCAGAACTTCAATACCTCGTTATCACTACTGCCAATCGTGAACCTGAAAACAATTTTATCCTTATATTTACCAAATTCATCGCAAATCCTTTTGATACATTTTAGTTCTGGTTTCGAAACAATCAATATTTCATTCCCCACCGAAAGCCACCGCCTCAAATATGATATATTCTGTTTCATCAAATGTACTCAAATGTATGCACCACCATATAACGGTACACCATAAAATACACATCCCCAGTTTCGCTCTTTGATTGACCCAGTACATGTGGACTCGTATTTAGGTTCTAAAGTCTTGCCCGAAACAGTAGATTCCTTTGAACATCGTTCGCCAGAATCCTCCAAACGGCGTTGTAAAATTGACTTGACTCGATATGGTTTCATCCAAAGCTGTATCTCATCATCGTCTATTCTTTCTCTATAAATCACTGCCGAATTAGTATCTGCATGACCTATGAAATCGCATTTCAAACACTTAAACCTATCTCCGCTACGATTCTTACGGTCCACATAACCGCAGCATTGACATGTTTGACTTCCATAGGCACTATTAATACCAACATAGCTAGAACCTCTAACTTGCATTTTGAAGCGTAATCTGTCCTCCATTAATCCTCGCATCCAATAACTCGCATGCCTAGAAAATTTACCGCTCCCCAAAGGAGGTTTATAATGTGATAAATTTTCTACTCCCAATCTCCCAAGTCTCTTATCATCCAAAAATTTGTTGAATGCCGTATTTATCTCCGTCTTTATCCTACCCTTGAATTTTTGTTTCTTCCTATCGAATTTCTTTTTTCCTAAATTATTTTTTATTATTTTATTAACCTTCCCCACATTGCTTTTTCCCATATGTTTTCTTTTTATCGCTTCTATCTTATTTCTCTCCTTCATCTTTTTATCTATCCCTTCTGCCAATTCTTCCGTATCCTTCCAGAAATTAGTATACCAAAAATCACCATCGGCATCAGCAAATAATTCACTCATACCCCAATCTATACCATTGTCAGGACCATCGTTTACCGATTTTACTTTTACTTCCTCGCTACCATGAACTTCGATTACTCTATCTTCCCTATTCAATATCACTCTCACATTGCCATCTATCTTACTTTTACCTTTCAACGGTATTTTTATTCTTTTTCCTTTGGTCATCAATGAAATATATTGCACTTTATTATTTACAAAAACTGAATACATATCAGCATCAAAACATGCACCACGATAAAGATTGACCCTCGGTCTTTTACCTATACTTCTCCTTATCCTTCGAATCAAATAATTCTGTACCTTAACCGATATATCCAATTCCCTATCAAATAACTTTTTAATATTTCTCAAATATTTAAGCGTTTTAAAAGCCTCTATCCTATCATCCTTATCAAAATTTCTATTCCTACCAATATCGCTTCGAACATCTACCAGCATCGCCTCCCAGTACATCTTAATCGTATTCAATGCATCAGTCAGTGCCCACTTCCATGCCCTCGCCTTCAATCCGTGCCTACTAACAAATCCCGCCTTCACAAGCCCATTCCGAACTTTATAACCACTCAGTTTATCCAATTTATCAATATGAGCATAGGCAATCAAGAAATCATCCTTCTGCCAACAATAACTCCCGATAGTATCCACTAACGAATCAAATTTATTTTTATTCACCTCGGCACTATACCTGATTATCGTTCTCATCGGATTGCTCATCTATTTATCCTCTTCAATTATTTCTATTTTAATCCAGTCACCAGGTTTGACCTTTAATCGCTCCATCTCATCTTTATGCAGAGGGATATATCCAGTCCCGCCAGAAAATTTACTTATTTTACGTTCTATTATCATCCTCCTCATTAACAACATATAAGTATTTGAGTGTTTCTATGATATTCTATACATTTCTAAAAATTCACAGAATACAATTACACTTGCAGTCCCCACATTTCATACCCATCTTCTCCCATAATTCTTTCGGCTCTTTGCACAATCCTATATCGCCATCATATCCCCTATCCCTCAAACTCTTAATTATCGTCTTAAAATTTGTGATTCTCATATCCGTTTCAATACGTTTTCCCCAATCACTTTTCTCCGTGCAAAATTCCACCCACGATTTATCGTCACAGTTGTTAACCGTGCTCTGCAATGCTCTTAAAGAGCCAAGCGTCACTCTATCCGGTATAAATCTTTCTAGAATATAATCCACCAAATCCTCATAATGCCGCTTCCAATCTTCAATCGGTACAATCGGGTCTATTCTTATCCGTACCTCATATCCAGCATCTTTTAATTTTTTAGCTGCCTCTATTCTCTTTTCCACGCTCGGAGCCCTTTTCTCCCAACGATTTGCCACCTCAAAAGCATTCAACGAAAATGACATTATCACCTGGTCATGTTTTTTAATATCCAATAAATTATCCACCCTATCTGATTTTGTTAAGAACAATACCTTATGTTTTTTCTGTCTTTCAAAAATAGGTATCACAAATTTCGAGAATGGTTCATTCATCGTTTCCGTCCATAATGAATCGGATAGTTCACCAGTATTGAAAACAATATTTTCATTGGGATGATTATACCTATCAAAAAAGAATTCCAAATCTCTTTGCACATCCTCCCAATTATAGTTCACAGGCTTTTTTCCATCTTCTAAAAATCTATAGGTACCATTAAGATAACACCAAGCACAATCATAAACACATCCCCTTGACCATTTCAATTCGTAAAAATGCGGACAACATATAGTATCTGGTGTCTTATCAAAAATAACCAATCTTCCAAAAGTTGAATCAATCCATTCCTCTTTTGCATTGAAATGAACTGTAAATTTTTTCGGCTTTTTTATGCGAATTTTAAGCTTATCCAATTTTCCTTCTTCCACAAGATTTCCTATTTTCTTTTGTTTATCATCTGACATTTTTGCAATTGATAATAAATCCCCTTTTCTATCAGCAATCGGCGTATCCTTTATCTGCCGTTTAACATCTTCATCAATATCACGTGCTATCCGCACTTCCTCACGAATAACCGTAGGACTCCTTTTAATTTTACTTGCAGTATCACCCACAAATGATTTTTCAAATGACGGATTCCGTTGTTTGAAATTATCACTTTTTCTATCTCCACCCTTCCTTCTCTCTGGATATAATTCTTCATATATTTCTTTACGCCTCTTTAAATGTTCTGCTCGCTCCAATACCGTCAAATCCTCCCTAATCAAATTTGCATCTATTTCTTCAAGTTCACCTTTCAAGCCCACATTATCTGATATTATACAATCTATCAACATCCATCCGAGTTCTTCACACGCCCTTAATCTATGTACCCCGTCACGAATATTCGAATCCTTATCAACTCTAATTGGATTAAGCAACCCGATATTATCTATTGACTCTTTCAATCCCGATATATCCTTTTCTTCACGCAAACGCTTTCCAATTTTAATTTCTTCAATTCGTATTTTTTCAATTTTCATTTTTGCACCCACCTACCCAATCATCTAATGAATTTTTTTTCTTTTCTTTTCCCATGTGCTCTTCCTTAATATGATTCACACATCGTTTTTTACCCCTTCCACCCTTGTATTCAAATTTTTTTCCGCATGTATCGCATACAAAAGAATATCCATAATGTTTTTCCAATACATGCTTTTCGCATTTATCTTTCGTATTACATCTAATATTACATATCCTGCATACATATTCATCACTATCTAAATCCTGATAGAAATCACCAAAATCCGTTTCCTTCCCGAGAACTTTTCTCAATAACGTACCTATGTCATTAACCGTTCTCTTATCCAAATTCGCCTTCCATTCCCTCGCTTGGGAAATAGACTTTTCACTTTGAACAAAAAGAATAACTTTATAATATTTACCATTGGCATCTTCAATGTCAATCATCTCATGATGACATTTATTACTGCACGATAAAATTCTATTAACAAAAAAATTTGTAAAATCATCCACATCGGGTATTTCATCTTCCCATAAATTTCTCCAATCACTGCTCCCAAAAATCCTATCAATCGTGTCACTTTCCCTATTTTCTTTTATGGCCTCACTAGCCACAAGATACGCAAGGTTTTCAAACCATGTAATCATCGCATCCCCATTACACCCCATAAATCCCATCAATGAATTCCATTCCAATCCATCAAAGCCTTGAGGGTCAATAATCGTTATTGATTTATACCTTCTAAAACGATTTCTCAAATCCGTTATAATATCAAGACCTACCGATTGGGCATCACAACCAAAATCAATTTCTAATCCAGGATTTAAATATTCCAACCTACTTCTTAGTACCCTCCTTCTCTCATCACTAAGTTCTATTGCCATCACATAATCAAAACCCCCATATCTATCACGTCTAGCAATACTAGTACAACTTCCCATGAAATAAATATCGTCCTTTGTCTTTGTTATACCGCACCCTGCCATAGCATCCACAAATAAAATACTATACCCATGTTTCAATCTTAAATTATTGTGTACTATCGGCATAAAAATACCCACCCAATAATTATATGCCAAAACTTTTTTCAAGCTATAACTATGATAATTGTTGTATACACTCGGGCAAATTTTAGCAAGCTCCTCCACATCCCGTGTGAGAAATCCAATATTCTCATCGAAAAATTGTTCAGTACTCTTTTTAGGCATTTCAATATTCTCCTTTGATATTGTCCCTATATATGTTTGGTAGTAATTAAAGTTTGTTTGAGTATTTTCTTTCTATCTATCTTCTCAATCCCAAACGTAAAAAGCACCCTCTTACCTTTTCCGAAAGGAATCTTCATATCATATTCCTTGATATACTTTTCTGTCGGCTTACCAAAACGGAAATCAACGGCACGAGTATCCTTCATTATTCTCGTCATCTCACTAAAAAACCTATACAGATACTCCGCAGCATGCCAATTCGTTTCATCGTCATAATCTATGTGTAATTTGATAAAATCCGTAACTTCCAAACCGGCATCCCTTCGCATATCCTGAATACGCCTTATAAATTCACGAGAATAGCTCATCTCACGCAATCAGGACAACGCATAACTACCACCTGTGAAATTTGGCGTTATTTAAGTCTTCTCAAACTTCTGAATATCCCCTAACTGAGAATTCAGCTTGTCAAAATTTATTCGCCATGTATCACGCACGATATTATCCGTTGTAGTCAAATAAGGAGTAAATATTCCAAGCCTCTCAAAATAATTACACAAATCCTTTGTTGTACTACGACACAAAAAAATTCTCAGATGAAAATTGGACTTGATATGATTCATTAAAGCACTTTTTACAGTCACATTTTTACCTTCACTATATCGGTCATTCAACATATCAATAGTTGAACTTAAAATATCTTTTTTTAACGACACACATAACACCTGAACCTATAATGTCATGTATGCATAAAAAGATTCTCATGAATTATTTAAATAAAAATAAACACCACCGCCAACAAAGGTAGGTCGGAAACAAAGAAACGACCTACCTTTTCTTTGAGGCGAGGCCAACGGATAAATCAGCCCCGGAACAAGACAAACAAAAGAACAATTCCTATAATGGCATACAACTATAAATAATTTATTTCATTTTCCATCAGATGATTCCCCTAAATCCATTTCTATTTCTCTTATCATGTCCTCGCCTCTTCTTATAATTTCTATGATGGCATCATCATTTTTACTGAACATTATATTCCCAATATGAATATCCTGAGATAAATTCAACAAACCCAAGCTCTTCCATAAATTAAGGGGATTACATCCCCTAATAATCTCGCCCATGATACCATGATTATATGAAACATCTATTTAAAACCACCTTTTCGGCCCAAAAGGTGTTGCGAAAACCCACCCCAATTAATTTCAATGCATTTCTGTTCGCTTTTTCTCGTCCTCTTCGTCAATTATGACATCCATATCATCCCTCACTATCAGAAAACCATAGTTTTCTTCTATATCCATATCTATGTTCAGGCAAACCAATATTCCCAAACCTCAATCTTGAATCAGCACAAACACGACAAACTTTGAACCCATCGACTACGGCACTTCCACAATCGCCACATCTCTCGGGCCATGATAACATAATCTGATTATCATCGTTTACTTCAAAATCTCTCCCAGTACCATCAATCATCATTGTAGGCATCATCTATCCCTCAAATTATCTCTCCAATTTGGTCCTATTTCGTTTTCTTCCCAACCGATAAAAGTATCCAACTTTCCTTTAGCCCAAACCTTTGCATTATCTGAAAATTCAATTCCTTCCACTAATGCCACCTCAAATCCTATTCTCCATGCCTCTTGATGCCTCTCGTATACTGTATCAAAAACATTATTACTAAGCGTATATCCTATCGCATGAAAAAAAGAAGCCAATTTTATTTCGTCATCCTCATAAATACCTACCCAAATCTCATCACATCCCCCAATGGCACTTTCGTCCAAATATCTATCCTCGCCATCTTCCTCACACCAGTCATCGCCTATTTTTACGAAATGAAGCGTTGCTATATCATATTTTGCAGCAATTTTCACCATCAACTCCTCTGAAACTGTATGTGCCTCATCATATTCTATTTCAAGAAAATCAATAAAATTCTTGCCTTCCGTAGCAAATACTTCCATAAACCCACACTCGCTAAAATTGCCTAATCATTTCTGATAAACCAAGATAGAAAATGGATTTCTCTTTCCCAATCTCTTGGGATTGATTCTTCGCAATCAGCTTCTTTGAATCTCTTGATAGCTTTTTTAATTCCCAAATTCTATCTTCAACCCAAATAAAATGTGATGGAATACCTATCGGGGGATTCTTTGCTTTTTCTTTTGTTTCTTCCATATATCCCTCATCCTGACTCTTCTTCGTTCTTTTCATTAGACAATGAATAACTACCAATTTTTCTACTAAAAATCTTCTCATGCCTGTCAGCATCCTTTCGGAATAGAGCAATACTCCCATAGCATCCAGACATAAGTGATTTTGATATAATTACTGCATATTCCGTTGAGAAGTGATTATAACAAACTCCAAACTGTGACCCCATCCCCATCAATACAAAATCAAATTTGTTCAACTTTAACGCAGCAACATCATAATAGTCTAACTCATCAGATAAAAAATCAAACCTTCCTTTTAAATGTCTGCATATACAAACCTTTTTCCCAGCTATTTCAGGAAGATTCAATACATAATTCAGTATTTTATTTCGTTGCTCATATAATTCCTCTTTTGTTAATGTCATCTCAATATCCCTCATCCTGCCTCTCATGGTTCACAAGATTCTTTTTCATGTACCCATCATACAAGTCTTCGGCTGTGAAATCCGCATTGCGTAATGCCGATACGAAAAAATGGAATACGTCTACCATCTCCTCCAAAAACGCCGGTTTTATCTTGGTCTGCCAGTGTTTCTTCACTCCGCATACATATCCAACCTTGCTATCTGCCTCATTCAATTCACCTACCGCAAACTGGATTAACCGATGTACTCGCTCTCGCTGGTCTATATCCGAAAAAGGAGGCATATCTTGTACACGGCCATCAATCTTTCCCTGATATTCAAAAATTTCAGCCAACATATCAGGAGATTTAGGGGATTGCATCCCCTTGCCCCTGCTATCATCCTCGTTGATATGCCCCAGTTCCTTTAACACCTTGAAGACAACATCAATATCCAATGTCAATGCACCAATTATGTCACTTGCATATATATCACAATCCTTATGGATGCTTTCAATGTAACCTATTATCTCTTTCTTTGCATCAGCATATGGAATATCTCGTACATCCTTGATTAAAACAACTCGATTTTGGGAATCATAAACTTCTCTTGAAATTGCCCTTAACTCAGCCACTTTGTTTAAACCAGTTCCACCGCATACGCAACATTCGGCTGGTGTAAGCATTGTTGGTATTGTATTTGCATTCTTCCCAGTACAACAACTATATCTCGCAACGCCTTTCCCATCACAATGGACACACTTTATAAACTCTTCTTCAGCCATGAAAATCACTCAAATTCTTCTTTCAACATATCGTAAAGCCTATGCCTTAATTTCTTTTGTTCGTTATCCTTACTCGTGATAAGATGCAATAATGATGTCATGGTCTTTATGTTATGCACATATTCCGCAACCTCTTTGGTAGGTTTATCATCCCAATGTAAACTAACCTCAGTCCCGCCACCAACGATAATCTTGTATCTCGTTATACGCATAAAACAACGTACTGTCGGAAACTTGGGAATGTCCCGTGGAATCATATTAGTATCTTTATAAAAATACAAGTCACATTTCTGGCCAGGAAGGACAACTACATTTGGCTCGGCATGAGTAATACCGTAATTCTCGTAATATTTCTTGTCACCTATTTTTAAATTTACACGCAAAAATGGGCCATCGTTATGAGTGTAATCTTTTCCGTCTTTTGAACCAGCATCACAATCGCAACAAGATTTTTCATCATAAACTACCGTATGCTCTTTTCCATCTGAATCCGTATATTTAATCTCTGTATCGCATCCAATCTCATCTATTGATATGAACTGCCACGGTTCTCGTAGAGCATTACCATATAATGAGCCACATACTTCAATAATCCCATCAGCAATCGTACTCGTTTCAAAATCAATGCGTTCCTCTTTCTTTTCCAAATAAGGGGATTGCATACCCCTGCTATCTTTGCTTTCATCTTTGTTCATGTTTACCACCTACACAATATTTCAACAAAAAATCACGAAAAAAGGCGGGAACGACCATTCTTGAAATGGTACCTTAGCATCATAACGGTGCACCTTGACACCAAGATTTGGCCACGTTCCCTTATATGAATACTATATCACGATGAACGTATTTAAAGATTTACCACCTTTTCGTTCCAAAAGGTGTGGCGAAAACCCACACCCGATAAGGGGATTGCATCCCCTATCCCCTGCTATCATCCCCCCATTATGGATATCTCAGGACGAAGAGGGAATACCCGAAGGTAATCTCCCCCACCACACTACTTACGGCAGTGAGTCGGCCTTGTCGGAACAAAGTCCCGGGCTCCAGAGACAGTTTGTGCTTTACTTCGTCATTATGAGTCCACAACAGGGGATTGCATCCCCTAACCCCTGCTATTTAATCTTATATCATATTCAAGACTACCCAAGAAAGGTTGTCTTTCAACAATAAACTCATCACCTAAACAAGCAATCATATTCATGATAGCCTCTCTTTCTATGTGTTCAAAATGCATTTCCCCTCTTATGAGAATACCATTTGCCTCAACGCTAAAATGAAGACTTCTAAATTCTTCACAATTATTCCTAAAAAAACGCCGTAAATTATCTATGCACATTTTTTTCACCTCCTAACCATGATACCATCAAAACTATATATTTCTTTTCCATAATATATATTTCCACTATAAAATAGGCATAACTATCTTCTGTGATTCTATCCAGTCTATGTTTTCCCTATCAAATTTTAAAACTCGTTTCTTTACGCTAGTAAAAAATGTGAATCCTTCTAATGTGAAAGCATACTCGGATAACTTTACCTTATCTTGCCATCTTTTCATAGTCACACTATAAACAATAATG
>Ga0222637_1000268_pt1 | contig 25493 bp, 49 predicted proteins | sample AntAcemetagen143_FD_181149 | JGI IMG/M metagenome (GOLD analysis project Ga0222637, IMG submission 181149) | Saline water microbial communities from Ace Lake, Antarctica - #143 | ecosystem: Environmental > Aquatic > Non-marine Saline and Alkaline > Saline | place: Antarctica: Ace Lake...
GATTGACAGATTTAAACTGGGGTATAACAACGGATGGTATTCTCTGCCAATCTACAAAAATGGGGACTTTTATAACATTCAATATCGGCGTGATGAACCTGAAAAAGGGGTCACACTCCACTATAAAAGACCTCCTTTTTTATTTAACTCAGCAATTTTGCCTGTAGTTAGTGAAGTAATCTTCACAGAAGGAATTGTAGACGCTATTCTTTTATCACAGTTGGGCTTTCCAGCGGTGAGTAAGAATACTGGTGCAGTTGGTTGGTTTCCAGAATGGATTGCATACTTCACTACAATAGACAAGATTATAATGCTGTTTGATAATGACAGTGCTGGTGAGAAAGGAATGGAAAGAGGAAAAGATATTTTGGGTGCTCATAGGTGTAAAGGATATACCTTTAGTGACTTTGATAAGAAAGGTTACGATGTGATAGATTACTTTAGAGATGGGCATACTAGAAAAGAATTTATTGAGCTATTAGGATTGGCAAGGATGGTTATCTAATGTTTATGAACAAAGTTATTAATGCTGAATGTGTTTCAACTATGCAGAAAATGAAGGAAAACATAGTTGATACTATAATAACTGACCCCCCATATGGACTCTCGTTCATGGGGAAAGAATGGGATAGCTTCTCAGACAATGAAGCATTTCAGGAGTGGACACGTTTGTGGGCAGTAGAAGCCTTACGTGTTGCAAAACCTGGAGCTACTATGCTATGCTTTGGTGGGACAAGAACATACCACCGGATTGCTTGTGGATTAGAAGACGCTGGTTGGGAGATAAAAGATACAATCATGTGGGTATATGGTAGTGGTTTCCCAAAATCTTATAACATATCTAAGGGTATGGATAAGAAGGCTGGTGCAGAACGAGAAGTAGTTGGAAAATCTAATATTAATATATATAAAGAAAACAAAAACCACAAGTTTTACTCAGAAGATGAAGGAAATCCAGAATACACAAAAGGCGATATTACAGCACCTGCTACAGACGAAGCTAAACTTTGGGATGGGTGGGGAACAGCACTTAAACCTGCATACGAACCTATTATAGTAGCTACTAAGCCACGTGAGGGTACATATGTAAACAACGCTTTAAAGTATGGTGTAGCTGGATTGAACATAGATGGTAGTAAAGTAGGGATAGAAGTATTACCAGAACAAAAAACAGGACAGGCTACAATAGGAACTTTTGAAAGAGAAAATATGATTACACCTGAACGTATAGGTAGATTTCCTGCTAACTTTATACATGATGGTATAGAAGCTGAATGGAGTAGATATTTCTACTGTGCTAAAGTATCTAAGAAGGAACGCAACGCAGGGCTTGAAGGGATGGAAGACCATCAAATTCATACCTTTGCAACTGCTAATGGCACAAGTGGGAAACCGTCAAGTATTTCAGAAGGTAGAAACACTGTATATAAAAACAATCACCCCACAGTAAAGCCCTTATCACTAATGATTTACCTTGCTAAACTCACCAAGACACCAACAGGCGGGATAGTTCTTGACCCGTTCATGGGGTCTGGTACAACTGGAATGGCTTGCAAGAAGGTTGGTAGACCATTTTTAGGGATAGAACTAGATGAGCATTACTGTGAAATTGCAGAAAAAAGAATAGAAAACATACAACTAGAAAATTTGAGTTAGGAAAAGGGCGTTTACATGGCAAAGACAGTAGAAGTTAATGTAGCAAAAACAAATATTGAAGCAAAACTGCCAACTTTAAAGCATGAAGGTGATGCAGGAATGGATTTTTATTGTTTGTTTGATACTATTATTTATGCAAATACATATAAAGTAGTAAGAACAGGAATTACAGTAGAACTTCCAAGTGACTACAATGCAATACTTAAACCTAAAGGGGGAAGCGACCACCTTCTAGGTGCAGGAGTAATAGAACATACTTATCAAGGGGAGATTCTGTTTAAGATTTTTAACCCTCTTGGTAGAGAAAAAGTATTCACAAGGGGGGATGCGGTTGGACAGATGATTTTGATTCCAGCAGTGTCACCACTACCTTTAGAAGTAGCCTTTGATGATATACATGAAGAAGAAACAGATAGAAAAGACAGCGGTGGAATAGTAGACCAGAGGGAGAGTTAATGTTTGAAAGTGATGTAGCCAAAGCAGTATACGAAAGTAAGTACTCACTAAATGGAGAGGAAAACTGGGCACAGACTAGTTGGAGAATAGCTAGTAACGTTGCAGAAGTAGAGAAGAATTATGGAGCTACAAATGAAGAGGTACTATTAAAGGCAAAGGATTTTACAGAGGCTATACTGAATAGAGCATTTCTTCCAGGTGGTAGAATAATCTCTAACATAGGAACAGGAATAAAGAATCTATACAATTGTTTCTTCTTTAGAGTAGAGGATTCAAGAGACAGCATTTACGATGTATTAAAAAATTCCGCTGAAATCTTTGCATGGGGTGGTGGAGTTGGGATTGATATTTCAAACCTTCGAGAGAAGGGAGCAATAATAAAGACTACTGGTGGACAATCTTCTGGAGCAGTGTCATTTCTTAGACTGTTTGATTTAACTGGAGATATTATCCAACAAGCTTCTAGACGGGCTGCAATTATAGCAATTATGGATGTTTCTCATCCAGACATTCTAGAATTTATCCATTGCAAATCTGAAGCAGATAAGACATCTCTCGCTGTGATTAAAGAGTTTGAAAATAACTTAGAGCATAATGGTTTTGATAAACCAGTTGTTATGGATACACTCTATAGAACATTAGCAGATAGACAGCTAATGCACTTCAATATAAGTGTAGTGTTATCAAACAAGTTTATGAAAGCTGTGGAAGAGGATAAAGAATGGGAGTTAATTTCTCCTGCAACTGGAGAAGTAGTAGATATTATTAGTGCAAAAGAGTTAATGGATGAAATCGCTCATCATATTTGGGTTAATGGAGACCCAGGAGTTTTATTTAGGGAGAGAATTGATGAAGATAACATGGTGGACTACTTGGACAATAAGCTTGGTGTTAACCCCTGTGGGGAAATTAATCTTATTAGTGGTGAGCCTTGTAACCTTGCTAGTATTAATTTACATGCTATTGTTGATGAAGGAGAAATAAACTATCCAAAACTAGAGTACCTTGTTCGTTTAGGTGTGAATTTTTTGGACAACGTTCATGACATTTCAGAGAACAAAATTGAGGAAGTAAACAAGAAGGCTACCGACCTTAGACGTATAGGGTTAGGAGTTATGGGATTTGCTGACATGCTTGCAGAGCTAGAGATTCCTTATGATTCTGGAGAAGCAGTTCATTTAGCAGAGTACTTAAGCTGGTTTATTACAAAGTTTGCATGGATGGAATCCATAAATCTTGGACAAGAAAGAGGATATTTTCCTGCTTACGAAGCAGAGAAAGTAAATTTACATAATATAGAAAAGCTATTTGAAAGTGAATATATGCCAGAGAACTTTAATAGTGAAAAATTTATGGAAGAGCTTCGAGGACTTGGAGTGAGGAATGTTTCTGTAACAGCTATTGCACCAACTGGTAGCATAGCACTTATAGCAGAAGTAAACTCATCTATTGAACCTTTCTATTCTTTAGCATACCAAAGATTTGTAACAGAAGGTGAATCTAACCAAGCCAAGAAAAAATTTACTATGACAAATCGCATTCTAGGGTCTAAGTTAGCTGAAAGAGATAAATCAAAAGATGAGATAGATACTATAAACGAATACATTTTAGAGCATAAGTCAGTGCAAGGTTGTGCACTAGTTCCTATGGACTTACAGAAGGTCTTTAAAACTGCACACGATTTGACACCAGAAGCCCATATAAACATTCAGGCAGCATGGCAAAAGTATACTTCAAATGCAATTTCTAAGACTATTAACTTACCAAATGAGTTTGAGAAAGAAGAGATACCAGAGTTACTGGTAAAGATGTGGAAGAAGAGATTAAAATCAAGTACTATCTATAGAGATGGTAGTAGATTCTTCCAGATACTAAATTAAAACAAAAACCCCCTACATAACGTAGGGGGCTTTTCTTATACTAAACTTATTGCTTATTCTTTATCAGTCTGGTTCTTCTTCTTCCTTATCAACAAGAGAATCAATATAGTTAAATATTTCATCATATTCCTCAACTCTCATTGTAAAGTGTTTCAGTATCTTTTCTTTTAGAGTTTTTGCTTCTTTTTTTGTCATTTCTTGTTCTCCTCAACTTGTGCTCTACACTCTGGACATCTATTTTTTATCCAACCTCCCCCACGATTTGTTTCTCCAAGCTTACCACAATTTTCACAGAGATAGTCACATGCACTTTCTCCCACTCTAACTAATCTCCTATAGTTATCTGGTGCATTTTCGGTGTAAAATCGAAGTCCTCCAAACTTCTCTTTAACTTGAACAACAATAGTTTCATCAGGTTTTGCAGTCATAAGCATTTTGATAACCTCCTGCCAACCTGGTCCTACAGAGTTCATGGCTTCTACCACATTATAGCCTCTTTCGTTAACTTCACCCATAACTTATACTCCTAGAGGATAATCTTTATTTAATAAGTCTAAATCTAAAATAGTGTTTAGTCCATACTTAGGTTTTATATGAAGTTTAATACCTTCATCTCCTTCTTTTGCTTGCTCATCTTCTGGATGAGGAAGGTTAGTAATTGTTATCCTAAAATTTTTTGCTTGAACTATTACACAATTAGTACTTTTATGTTCTATGAATGGACATCTTTCCATAGTTATTCCTCCTTTCTTTCTTTAAAGAACTTAGCCACTTTTTTTTCATGCTCAATAAAATCCAGTATATCTTGTTTCCTTAACCCTCGAATCATAATTGGGTTAACTTGATAAGCATCAAGATAGGGTATATGTTTCAGCTGTAAAGGTTTCTCCTTAGTTACCAGATAAAGAGCACTACCATCTGCTACTGGAAAAGATATAACCTTACCTACAATCTCACCTTCTTGCAAATTGTCTGAAACATCAGTTAACTTAGCAAGAGCTATCTCACCTTTTTCCAGATAATTTTCTACAGTTTGTTTTAGTCCCCATTCAGGGAAGGGAACTGTTCCTGTTAATGTTGCCATAACTATTCCTCCTTTAGTATTTCATGAAAACTTCTCCAGTAGGAAGTGGACAATGTCTTATCCACTCAATGTTATCCTTAACTTTCCATAAAGGAAGAACGTTAAGTGGAAAGTAAACTTCTTTAAAAATGTTTAGCCTTAAGGATTTCTTATGAAAACATTCCAAAACTTCTAAGAGATAATATAAGTCCTTGAAATGAGCTACATCTTTTTGCTCATGGAGTGTTACAGTCAAACCATCAACTAAGTTTAACACCCTAATTACTTCAGTAACATTATCCACCTTAGCTGTGTAGACATAAATTTTAGCAGTAGATGTCTCACGTATTTCTTTTACAACTTTCTCAATAAGGTCTGGATATAGCATTGGCTCTCCACCTGTGAGCATGATTAAGTCATATTGACTATAATCAGTCTCTTTCTCCAAAGAGTTTAAGTCCCAATCATTGTTACAACATCCAGGACACTTCCTATTACAAGCTTGAGTAAGAAGTAGTCGTAGTTTCTTTCTCTCCATACTTACCTCCTTAGTTTGAAAAGACAATAATCAATATAATTATTATGAATATAAGCCAGTAAACATCGTTTTGTCTAACTTTCATTTGAAGTTATCTCTTTGATAGCTGTATCTGGATTAATTCTTACACTAAGATACTTAGTATCTATGACCCTAACTTTTGCCCCTATATGGTCCCAAGTAAGTGTGTAGCTTAAACCTAAAGCTTCTTCTAGCTTTTCTTTTGCTCTCCAAAGACTTGTAGATTGCATTACATGTACAGTTTTACCATGTTCTTCAAATAGATAAGTAAACATAAAGTTCCTCCTTAGAGTATTGACCCAATTGCATATTTAGTATCTTCTACAGAAAGGTATGTATAAAAGTGGTTAGACTCAATTACTATTCTTTTTACTTCGTTAGTTACACGATTAGAAATTAGGAATGAAACAAGTCTTCCATCTTTCTCCTCAGCTTTTATGATAGTCCATCCTGTCCAGTTTTCTTTTCTTTTTCTTTTAGGCATAGTTCCTCCTTTACATTGTGGAGAGGTATAATGCAAGAAATATCCAACACATTAGACCAAAGACCACCCATAAACCTATCCTTTCACCTTTATCCATATCTATGTACAAGCGTACTATAAGATAAAGTACACCTTCCTATAGAGAAAGCTTCAATTACTAAAATCCATCCAAGAATTATTTTCCAAACCATGTTACACCTCCCTGAATAAGACTGTTAGTTGAAGTTTCTCTACATGAAGTTTCTTTGGAGTTTCCTCATTTAACTCACAAGCACGAATATACCATGTAATTGTAAGTTCAGCATCTTCAGGTGTTTCATGGATAAACTTCATGAAGTCATGAATTGTTCCAGTAAGTAGTTCCTCTTTTTCCTTCAAAACAACAGGTTCAAGTTTTCCCATTACAAAATCAGGGTCAAGTATTCTTCCCTCAGCATCACGTACAACATAGGCGTAGAAGTTCTTCATAAATCCTCCTTTACTTAAATGGGTGAGGAATCTTTTCGTCATACTCTATAGCCAAAGATTCTTCTGCTTTCTTTTTTTCTTCTTTAACTTTAGAAGGTTTTTCGTGTTTTTTATAGTTATTTTCTTGGGCTGTTTCTTTCCAGTAATCTCTATCAGCCCAAAGCCACCAACAAGTTAGTCCTAAGATTGTAATTATAAGCCATTCCATTATAGTACCTCCGAATTTTCTGCTAAAAAGATATCCATCAAGAACTTGAATTCAACATCTTTTGGAAGAAAAATTACACAAGCCTCATCATCAAGTAATCCAACAAGTCTGTGGTATTGTTCATGAGAGGGTTTTATCAATGACTTAGGTGTAAAGTAATTCTTTCTAAGATAAAGATTAATCCTATCATCAAATCCTAATTCTATACTTTTTGGAGCATCTTCCATAATAATTTTTGGCATATTATCCTCCTTCGCTATATTTCCGTAGACTCTTAGGTTCAAGAAAGCCCAAAGGAATTGCCCAACCTTTTCCACCTCGTGCTGCTTTTATTTTATCATTCAGAGGTTTGTAGTAAATTCTCATATCATTATTATTTCCATGTTGTATTCCTCTATCTTGCATGATACAATGGAAGCCATACTTTTCGTAGACTTCCCATCTGGAGTCATCGTCAGACCTTTCTGTTTGAGAAAGGAAGATTCCAGTGTGTCCAAAGTATTTACACATCAACTCTAAGACTTCAAACTTTAAGCATTTTCCACCTTTTAGTCTTGCACTAACACCTCCCATCCAAATTAGGTTACAGTTATGTGGGGTAGAAGCTAAGACAAATCTTCCACTATCATTATTAGTAGAATAAGAAACACTTAAGTCCCCATAACCTCCTGGAGTTTGATTTGATTTTGTAATTGTAATAGATTTTAATTCTAAAGCTTCTTTAATTTTTGTTTGCATTGTAACTGTTTCATTACCATATATTCCATAAACCATAGTTATATCTCCTTTAGAAAGAATCTAATAAGACGACCTGAATGTGGATTAGTTTCCTCAAGTACTTTCTTAAAACCTAGTTTTAAAGCTGTTTTTTCATATTTAAATCCAAAATTGCAGGTAAAAGTTATAGCAGACATTCCAGAAATTAGAAGAATTTCTTCTGCTATTCTAATTACTTCCATAAAGTGGTCGGAAGTGTCATAGTATTGAATTTTTGTTATAAGTCCTATATCATCACTTCCAGGAAAATTGTATAGGAAGGATTTGGTAGAATAATTATCTCCACATTGGTTAGTCTTAATTACAAAGCTAGGGAGATTACCGAATTTATTAGGAGAAAGTATGTCACATGTTGTTGTCTCACGAAGTTTTGTAAGTTCTTCTTTCCCAATTGCAGAAGTAATATTACTCACTGTTATCCTCCCAAAGGTTATAACACTCTTCCATATCAAGCTTTTCTTCCTCTTTTTCTTCACAAACATCAATAAGAGATTTATGGTATAAACTTCCTAAGTCATTGTTGAAAATAGCTTTAAATCCTAAAGCTTCCAACTGACATTCTTCAGACATACAGTAGGCATTTATAAGAATACCTACATAGGTACAAATTTCAGCAATTCTACATGCTAAAGTTGCCACCTGATAAAAATCATTTTCTTCTAGACCTTCATATTCCCCAACAACTATCCATCCACATTGTGTAGGAATTTGTCCCATACAAAAGGATTTTTTTCCTTCTAGAAAAACTTTGACAGCTTGAGTCATTGATTCATTTTTACACTGAAGTATTTCTAAAATGTCTAGTTTACAGTGTTTATTTAAATCTTTCTCTAAAGCTTTCTTTCTTGTATCTTCATTAAAAATTATGCTATGTATATGGTCAAACTGTAAAGCCATAGATTCCTCCTAATTCCACTTATGTAAGATTTCCATAAAGAAATCTCTAGATGACCTTTCATTCATAGTTTCTGGATGAAATTGCACCGTGATTATGTTTTCGCTTTCTGTACTTTCAACAATACCTCCATGTTTACTGGTTACTTCTTGCCCAATGCCTGGGAGCAAAACTCCCTGATGATGCATGGAGTTAACCCATTCAAAATGCTTTCCAACAATACCTTTAGCTTCAACTAGTCCATGATGACCTTTATGAGGTTCCATCCATCCAATCTCCTGAACAAGAGTTCCACCCAAAGCTGCATTTACAAGCTGATGTCCACGACATACTGCCAAGACTTTTTTGGCAAGAGATTTTGCAATTTCTAGCACTTCTATTTCAAAAATGTCTCTCTTCTTAGAGTGTTCACTAATTTGAGAAGCTATGTTTTCCTGATTGTATATCTTGGGATTTATATCCGCACCTCCTGTAAATAAAATTAGGTCACAAGCTTTTACATGCTCTTTTTTGTCTAAGAGTATGGGGTCAGTGTCTAAAATTGAACATATTTTAGCAAAAGACTCCACAAATGCACCTGGAGTTATACCGACTATCTTATTTGTCATTAGTTAACCTTACCTTTACACAGATAGTTTGTTTGTTATTGCTTGAGTCATTAACAGGAACCCAACATTTGAAGGTTATTTTTTTTGTAATTCTATCCATATGATTTTTAGGAAAAAGAACTTTTTCAAAGTTGTATGGTGTAGCTATCACACATATTTTCATACTATCTATTATTACATATCCTTCCAAATTCTTTAGGATATATAGATTGATAGCTTCTAGCATATCAATTGCTACGATATGTTGTATCTGCTTAATTGTGCCATTAGCACCGTAGTAAGTTTTGAGTGTATATTCATTCATAAAACCCTCCTAGTTAGAGATTAGTGGAGCAAGTCCGTAGAATGTTACTAAGAGCATTCTAATTACTAGGATATCCAGAGAAATTGTTAGGCAAGTTAGCAGGAACATTTCTTCTGAAATATGACTAGATTTTTGGTAGGTAAAAACTAATATAGAAGCTAAAAACATAAGTGTAAACATAAAACCTCCTCAGTCTAATTTTCTTAAAGCATGTCTTTTAACTTTTCTTTGATGTTCTAAATGAGAGACTCTCTTCTCAATGTCTTTCAACTCTCCCTGTAGATTAGTTCTTTTTTGAGTTATTGCGGTTTCAAGTACAGTCCTAGAATTTATATTACTAATGTTACCACATACTTTCTTTATAAAATCTATCGCAACTTGATAATCCTTCTCTTTGTAAGTATTAAAGATACTTGCTAACTCTTTAATTTGTTCAGTGGTTTTTATTTTACTATTTGGTGTATGAGTATATCCACCAGACCTCCCATTTTCCTCATAAAACGAAGCTATCCTTGCATCTTTAATTCCTACAGTGTTGTATGAATTAATTCTGGAACTTATGGTATATAAGTGCATACCATCTTCTCTTTTATGAACTTTTATTTTTAAATCAGCCATTAAACCTCCTGAAACCTCCTAGATAAGTTTGATTGCATCATTATATGTAGACTTCAATAAGGCAAGGTCTTGGTCTTTAAATCCTCTTGCAAGATTTTCAACATAAGCATCCAGAATCTTTCTTCCCTCAGTAGGGTGTTTAAAGATTTCAACAACTCTTTCTATATTCTCAAACAGAGTTGCTGCCAGAGGTTTGTTGATAATCCAGTTGTTACTTGTACTACGGTATTCTATTCCATGTTTTGGAAGACGATATTTTGCAGGCTTTCCATACTTATTTAGGCGTAAGGCTTCCTTAGACTTTCTTGTTGAATGAATTAATGAAGGAATTCCTACGTAGATACCTAATAGCTGAATTAAGGGAATAATGTTTTTCTGAGCAAATTCCCTCATATCACTGTCAACAAAACCTATGTGCATATGTGCACCAGCATATCTGTAAGGGTCATCTTCCAGACATTCCTGAGCGTGCCAGCCTATATCTAAAGCATCATAGTCTGGGTCACAACCTGAGATAACAGTTTCATCTATCAGGTATTTGTCTGGAATTTTGGCGGCAGGAACTACTCCTAACTTTAGGTTATCCCTTTTCACCATTTTTTCTGTCATTCTAATTCCTTGAGCGATTAAGTCAAACAATTTTTCCCAATCTTCTTGTGGCTGAAGTACCAGTTCAAAAGCTGCTCCATCACTTGTAATAGCAATTTCCCCGATATCTTCATAGATACGGTATGGAAAACCACTTTTCCACTTAATCTCCTTACCTTCTCCTAGGAGAAAGAATGGAGGAACAATTTGACTTCTTTTTAGGAAGAAAAACTCAGGGTCACTTCCTAGAAGTAATTTTTCAGTCATAAATTTCTCCTAATTTGTAATTTCAAATTTAAAGTTAGCAATATCAGCCTTTTCTATTGTACTACTCTTTGGTCTATCTTTTGTACAACGATTACAGGCTACAAGTTTCTTCCCATCCCTATTTGTTACAATATTCCCCTCCTTTTCCTCAATAACATTATTACAATAATCACACACAAAGATAAGATTCATCTTTTTACATAGACAAGATAATTCTGGATTATCTCCAGCATCCTCTATTTGATAATACTCTGGAGTAATTGTTATCTTATTTTTTTCTCCTAACTTAGTATGAAGGTTCATACCCATAGATTGGGTATTACACTTTATAAACACATGTCCACAGTCCTTACATGTTATCATAAATTATTTCCCTCCCTTTTCATAAACTTTGCAATTTGATATAGTCCCATATCTTCTGGTGGTATTCCTACGAAACATTCTTTCAATCCTTTCACTCCAATACAACCACTAGCATAAGTTAATCGGAGTATGTTTGAGATAATATTTATCCCAAGCTCAGAAAAACAACCTTCATTGCTAAAGTATCTACCATGGTATAGTTCTAAGAATCTGGCTCCAAGTTCAGTTCTTAAAGGATAGAAATAGAATACTACACCTTTTTTATGGGGAAATGATATTGTTAAATACTTAAATTGAGAAGGTTTAGCATACATTGATATAGGTTGTGCACACCATTGTTCCATGTAGAGATACCTATCAGTTGCTACCAACTCATCATCTATAAAAACTAAGTACTCAAGTCCAACGTCAAAAGCATTGCGAATTTCTCTATCATAACCCATAAAGAACTTTTCTCTCAGAGTACCATCTTTTCTAGATGAGCTGTAAGTATTGTAGTGTACACTTGCTTTGTCAGGTCTTACTACCACAGGGTAGTAGTCAGAAAGTTTAAAAGAAGCTGTATACAGCTTTTCTACCAAATGTTCTGGTGGAACTTCTCTACGGATAATTTCACCGTAGTAATCACTACCCAAGTGATGGGTATAGTGTCGATAATTAAAGATGTCTATCAAATCCCCTCCCCAAGTAGCTTCCTAATGTTATATGAATAAAATGGTGAATTCCAATCTGCTGCATTAAGTTCCATTAGAATATCAAAGGACTCTCCTTTCCAAAAAGAAAATCTAAGATTTTCTTTATATAGTTGCTTGTAGATATCTTTACCAAGCTGTGATACATCTTTATCATTAGAAATAGAATCTATACGAATTATTGTATAAGATGCTATAAAGTCTTGAACATCAGCAGTTGAGCCAAATTCTTTAAACCACATTAGTTTACCATCAACTCTATCTACAATTATCCATGCATGACATTGTTCACGAGGTTGAAAATCAAACTCTGTCAGCATAAATTTATCATTCCCTAAAATCCTATCCATAGAAAAGATTACAAAAGTAGATTTTTTGTATAACTCTTTTACTGCTTTTGGGAGTTCAAAATCATCAACCAGTTTTAGAGTTGGAGTATATACTATATCATCTACGAGAATATAGACTGGCTCTTCATAGACCATAGGTATAAATTTAGGATGCATGAGTTGATGATTGTGTATATCATCTCTCAAAACTTTTTCATATTCTTTGTAATCATACTTTATCTGCATTAAGATTCCTCCTGTTTGTTATAGAAATTATCCCTTGTTCTAACAGGAAAGGTTCTACATATTCTTGTATCAGAGTAGAGTCTAAATTAGTTCCAGCAGAGATTCTTCCAAGAGAAGCTGACCCAATAACTTTCAGGTAATCTATATACAGATAATCCTCTCCTCTAAATCCTCCAATAAAATAACCTAAAGCTTTTAGGTCTGTTCTTGGATTAATCTTGATTAGAGAAGCCATCTGTAAGATATCTCTAGGAGTTCCTCTACTTCGACTTACTAAGTCAGCTATAACATTAGGTTCAAATCCATATTTTGCCTCCACAATTTCACCTAATTCTTCTTTAGTATAGTTTTCCAACACAAGATGGATACACCTTGTTCTAAATGCTTCTGGTAAATCTTCTGGAAGATTTGTTGCGGCTATAAAAAAGTGACTTAACATAAATGGATAGAATTGTTCAAAACCTTCAACTCTATGAACTTCATCTATAATATGCATAGGAACATCTGCAAATCTGTCACACAAATCTATAGTAGCAAGTTGTGGGTGATGTTCTATACAATCTTCTAACTCTGGATGATTAGATAAAGCGTTTGCTATCCATTTTATGGAGTGACTCTTTCCTAATCCAGCTTTACCAGTCAACAGTAGGTTTATCTCTGTTGGAATAATTCTGGTTACGGCTATGTTATTAATGAATAGTTGGAGTCTGTGTTGTCCTATCATCCATTCAAAACCTCCTGTTTAATTGCTTTTAATTCTTTGACGGTAAGTATGAAGTAAGGGAATGAGTAGTTTTGATGAAACTCTTGTAGAGTAACTCCTTGCAAATAGATGTCATCCATGAGTAACCTCTTAGCCTTTCTGTAATGAGTTTGAAATAGTACTTTGAGTTTCTTTTCTGCTAAATCATATTCTTCAGAATTTGTGATATAAGGTAAAGGACAACCTACCATAGTAAACAAGAAATTCACTTCTGGTATGGAAAGTCTAGTTGCAGGCATAAATTCTTTAACTAGCCAGTTTAAGTTTATTCCAGAAGTATTGTTTACAACATGATTCTGAAAGTTTACAACATTTCCTCTTTTATGATGTCCAACATTTCTTATTGGAGCTATGTACTCATAGATATTCCCTACTTTTTCTAAATCATCATTTCCAACCTTAAAGAGTGTCATTGTTTCAATCTGTTTTGGAGCTTCTTTAAGGTCAAAAGCAAAGTCACTAAAACGTATTCCTAAGTTATTGATACGCATCATAGGGGAAAGTTCAGTGTTTAAAGCATATCCTACAACTTTACCCTTATACTTTAGGGCTGCTTTATGTAAGTCTGCTCTTCCATTTCTTATTACAAAAACCTCATTAGTAGATTTTTGGCGAAAGATTAACGCCATTTTACCTGCAAAGTTGTTCACAGTCTTTTGCAAAACTTTTGTGACATCATCTTCTTTATCTTTCTCCTTCCAATTCTTTTCTAATTTTCTATGGAAAATTCTTGAGTCAATAATATCCTCGTCTTTCTCTGCTACGATAGGTTGACCAGTGAAAGTTCCATTATGAGCTAAAACAAACTCCTCCCCTTCAAAAGGATGTGCATTTTCTTTAAGGTTATCTTTCTTAGAATACCTTGTGGAAGCTTTTCTTACATGAAAAATGATAGGAGAAGTTATGTCTAAATTCTTTTTATCCAACATCCTGACAATTTCTCCTGAGATACCACTTTTTTCACTTTGAAGAGTAAAGTTCCTGTTCGACTTTCCACTAACAAAGTTAATTCCATGACCATCTGGATGTTCTTGGGAATTAATTATAGAGGTAATATACATAAAGTTTCTTATGTCTTTCTTTACCTCATCAGAAGTAATGTCAAAATCTTTATTTAAGTGATACAATGTTAATTGGCACATAATCCTCCTTCAAAAACATAGTCCTTAAGATTTTCTGGTTCAGGTCGTATAGCATTAGCTATATCAACTTTTTCAGGAAGGAAGCGTTTCTTAGAGTATATTTGAACTCTAGAGTTATCTCCGTTCCTATGAAATAACAGATGAAACATAACCTTTTTTGGAATAGAAATCTTTGGTGCATTATCTAGTAGCAGTTTTAGGGTATAAATGTCCTCTTTATCTGTATAAGTAGAATATCGTGACAAGAATTCTTCTAAGAGTGCCAGAATGTTTTCTTTACTCATATCATTGATATAGTTTACTTCTATTTTATCTCCCTCATCTCTGGAGTAAAACTCTTTAATACCTGCTAAAGCAAAATCTCTAGACAAGTTAACTATTGCTTTTAGATAGGAATAGTTAGTAGTAAGGTTGAAGGTACGAAGTTCTATAGTATTTCTATAGAAATAACTGTAAAAGTTAATTCCACAGTATTTTGCTCCATGATACTTTCCTCCAGTACCTTGGGACATAAATTCTCCAAAATCTTTCGTATCCTTAACTGTTTGGAATTTATCTACATCAAAAGAGTACCCATAGTATGTGTTCCCTTCTTCTAGGTCTGTATTTGTTTTTGCAATTTTTACTATAGGTGGGTACTGCAAAGGTCTTTGATAGATATAGTCTTTAAACTTTCCTCTGCTAAATCCACCAAAAGTTCCAACAGCATAGAATATAGGTTCATACTTTAAAGCAAGTTTGAATAGAGAGAGTATTGCACCCCCACTAGGGAAACTTACATGAACATGTATACCACAATCTTTGCTGTTAGTTTTTACTCCTGTTTCTTTGATATTATCTAACACATCAACTACACTTTTAAGGTCTTTGAGAATTGGTGAAACAATCTCTACTCCAACTCTTTCACCACGACCTCCTTTTCTAATTGCCTTTGCGGTTATTTTCAGAGGCTTTCCTCTAAATAGTGTAGCGTTAGACTGTACTGATATATCATTTGTGTAACCCCATCCTGGAGGAAGGTCTCTACAAAGTCTACTTACATTGTTCACCTCGAACTCTATTCCAAAAGTTCCAGGGGAGGTTTCTTTATCACCTTTTTGCATCTCTAATCCTCCCACATATCTATTATTTTGATTTCTTTCTCGTCTTTCTTCTCGGAGTCTCTGCACAAGTCTTTCCGCATCAAGAATGTCATCACCCATTGGCATTTTTTATATTCTCCTTCTTTCCTGAAGAAAGACATTTACAAACTTGTTCATATTCTTGATTGAAAACCTCAGGAGTAATAATGCTAAAGCGTTGTCGTGCTAACTTCTTAACATAAACTCCTTTTCCTTTTCTTACTTCACGATGATATCCTAAAGCACTGATGAAAAACTTTAAGGAAAAAGGTTTCTCCATTGTTCTGTCCTCCTTTCTTAGAATTGAATTGCCCAGTCCAAGTTCATTTTCTCAGTTGATTTCTTAAGTTCTTTGGCAATAGCTATCTCAGTTTTTGTTTCCTGAAATACTGGACAGTTTGCAATAAGGTATTTTGCATAAAGTTTTGCAGTTTCTGGATTTAAACCTGGAGCAGAGTTTGCTTCTATAAATACACAGGAACCTTCCTCTTGAACTCCAATATCCAAAGCTGTAAAATAGATTGGTTTAGAAGATTGGGTCAACATATACTGATGAAACTTCTTTACGAGTTCTACCACGTTTTTAGGCGTTTTTTCTAGTTTTAACCTATAAAAATGGGAATTTTCGTTGTTTTTGATGCGAATATCTTCTTCTTTATTTTCCTCATTAAGTTGTTTTCTAAAGACTTTTGCAATTTGTCCACCTAAAATATGAACACGAAACTCATCTATAAAGTTATAGTAGGGAGTCCAGTACCAGTTGTACTTAATCTTTCCATCCACAAGTGCTTTAAGAAATGCTTCATATTCTTGGAAAATCATTATCCCTTTAGAACCACTGGAACGAAGTGACTGGCGGATTAGAAAAGGAAAGTTTTCTTTTGAAGGAAGGTTTTGATTTAGTCTAATAAACTCTGGAGCATTAACCTTCACAGTAGTTTGTAGCTTCTTTGCTAAATAGTCCTTATCTGTACACATCTGAATAAACTTTGCGGTGTTAGCTATTCTATGACGGTTTTGATTGTTAGTTTGACTTGAATTTCCATATCTCAAGTGTAATTTTGCAATCTTCTCAGGGTCTTTGGTTACTAAAATATGCTTAGGTTTCCATCCTAATTCTTCACAAATAGCATCTCTCAACACTCTTGCTGAAGGCATTGTTTTATCATTACTTAGTATCATGCTTTTTCTCCTTTAAGTAAAGCTTCAATATTCTCTGCATTTAGATATCCATGTTGTCCAAGACTTCCATTTCTTATACTGTAGATATTATCTCCACAGATAAATTCATCTGTAGTTCCTTTGAATATAAGGAATTTCTTAAGTTCATCTATGCTAGTTTGCTTCTTAATTGTTGAGACATTCATTAACCAAGCAGCTTTTCCATTATATCCTTCAGCACCTTTTGAACCGTCAAGTTTTTTTCCTAAGAATGGGAGTATTTTCATCCCATCAGACTTTCCAGGAATATACTTGTTAGCTTTTAGGAAAGCAATTTGGTATACTAACTGATAGTCCTCATCTTTCACATCCATTTTAGCATACAAACCTGCTGAAGGAATTACTACGAACAAGTCTGTTAACATCTCCTTAGGAATTTCATTTTGTTCTTTAACTTCTATAGGATACGTTAGAATTTCTCTCATAAGCTTTGCAAACAAAGCATCAGTCTGAGCTTTGTGTGGTACTTTTAGTGCCTCAAATATATCTTCTGTAGTTTGAATATCAGGATACTTGCTTAAGTTGTCCTTGATAACAAGTAATTCTAAAGCTACGTCATCAATTATATTCTTAATTTCTTCTTCTGTAGTATCCTCAGGAGATAGCTCTATCATCTCTGGTTTAGGTTTTTGGTTTTTTTTCATCCCACCTCTTTTTCAGCTACAATTTGGTTTAGAACATTTTCTAAAAAGATATAATGCTTTCCTTTATAGACGAAAGGTTCTAAATTCTCTTGAGGAGTAAATTCAAAACAATCTCTTAGTTCTAGAAGATTACTAGGAAGTCTTTGTTCAACAATCTTGATAGCTTCACCAGGAAGAGATTGTGGAATAAGCCCTTCAAAGACAATTGGATTTAAAGTATTAATCTCATTTATATCCAGATTGTTTGTATGCAGAAATTCCAGAGAAGTTACTTCCCGATATCTTTCATTAGTTTTTCTAATAAAAAGTCCTTTACAGGCTACAACAACTCTCCTACTCATAGTTTCCTCCTAAAAATTTGGACAAAGTAAAGTCGCATTTACCTTTTTTATTATTCATCAAAGTCTTCATCAAAGTCATTATCATCATCTTCCTCGATAAACTGTACTGCACGAACTTCTACACCACCTGCTTGTTCAGCAACTGGTGCACCAACTCTTCTACCATTGTTTCTAATTTCTTGGGGAACAGGTCTGTTTAAACCTAAAGCTTCATACTCTAGATTAAGTTCTGCAGTCTTTCTGTTTCTCCAATAGTTTCTTTGAAGCTTTCTTGTAAACTTTACTATATGCCCTACAATGGCATATATTAGTGAACTTGCAAGTATAGTTGATGCAACAACTAGAAGTCCAAATTCAAAGTTAAACTCATGGAATACAAGTGCTTCACCATTTAGAAGCAAACAAAAGGTTGCAAAGGTTAGTTCCATAGGTATTAAACAAAGAGGTAAGCCATATTTATAGATGAATTTCCAGTCCACTTTCTTTATGGACTCTACCCAGTCAAGATGTTCTCTGACTTTATATTTATAGATTTCTTCTATATCAAATCTACCATACTCTTCTGCTAGAGTTACATATCTAGGATGTTCCTCATCATTCATCATCCTAACAGAGGTGATAATTCTTGGTCCAACTTTGTTTAGCCAAACCGTATCACCAACTCCCATAATTTCATTCTTAATCACATATCTTTGCTTATAGATTGGTAAATCTTGAAATCTAAAGTTGTCTCGAAAATCTTCCTCCTGTTTTGCGAGCAACTCTCTTTCCCTAAAAATATCCATAAGGGTCTCCTTAAACAACAAAACTCAGCAAAGTAACTAAATACCTTGCTGAGTCTTTATCAGTTTATGTTATATTACATCATTAAGGCGTAATGCCTTTTATCGAAAGTTGTTCAGTATTATATTTTTTCATAAACTTCCTAAGGTAACATAGCATTAGTATATACACGAACTGGTATCAGAGAGGCTACCAGTATAGTCTGTTTCACTTTATAGACAGTACTATATTGCATAAACCTTTCCTTCTCAAGTGGCAAACACCAGAAGTCGTATAATCTTTCAGGGCTAATTCTAGCTAAAGCCACTGAGGGGAGAACTTTATTCAAAGGATTGCCATAAAGCTCTCTGGTAACACATTCCAATATAAAATGGTCTGTGTGTTTGAAAGCAGAAGCTGCTCTCAAGGTTTTGAAGGTAAATATGGGAGTCTTTTCTACGCTAGATACCACCTCCTTATTCATACGATAGATTGTACTGACATGGTCTGCAAGAGAAGTTGTGTGAAAACTTCCGTTGTCCTCTTGCCTGACAACTTTATACACCGTAATTGGTGCATGAAGTATTTTGACAAAGTTTGTTGCCATTTATACTCCCCTCTTTGCCCTAAGATAGGCACCACGAAGTCCTGTGCAAACAAGAGTCTCAAAGAATCGAGGCTTTTGTTCTGGTTTAAGTATTTCCAGAACAGGATGCTTGGTAGCTTTGTAGACAGTCTTTTCTTTCTTACCTTTCATGCCTAACTCTTTACGAACTTTCTGACGAGTTTCTCTGGCTTTCTTCTGTGACATAAGTTTACTCCTTTAGTCTGCCCATGAGATTTCATAGTCTTCCATTACATCAGGAGATAGCTCTACTATATAGCCCAAAGATTCTAATGCTACTTTTTGAGCAAAATGCATCTCAACATTGTAGATTTTAAGTATCCCCATAGACGCTGCATTACGAATTCTTACTAAAAGTTGAGTTATATTTCCTTTTTTACTATTTGTTGCTAAAATTTTTGCATCTTTTGCTTTCATACTTTACTCCTATAGTCTAGTCAAGACCTAGCCTTCTAAGTTCATCCACATCACAATCTGGACAAAGATTCGTACCAACTACGCTCTCTCTTCCACAGATACATTGATGGTCATGTTGTCCTGTAAAAGGTTCATCAGGAACTTCATAGGCAGGGTTTGTGGCTGGAGTTTCCTCATCAGGTAGCTTCATAAGTTCTTCACCAGACTTTTTCAGAAGTTCTGCATAAGCTTCCCAGCTTTCATCCATCTCAGCAATCTCTGCCTCAGTAAATTCACCAGCATCTTTTGCATGTTCTTCTCTGTAACAATCATTGGCAAAGTCTGCTGCCATAGTTTGTTCAGCTTCGTCACAATCTTTGCAGTATCCTTTCTCATCGTAACATGTCAGGCAAAGATACCGACCACATGCTTTGCAGGTTTTCCCATGAAGTCTATGTACATTCCTTGTACAATATCTACCTCCACATCCTACACTATCCTGTAATGGTATAGTTTTAGTCATTAGATAGCTCACTACTATTGATGTCTAATAGTACGTAATTACATAGGCTTATAAGTTCGGAGAGGGTTTTACCAATACTAGTTTCACCATTCTTTCCTTCCCGAACTATGTCAAACAACCTATACCCACTTCTAGTCTTAGTTACATTCACAGCCTTTACTACACCATTTTCTATCTTTACTTTAAAGGTAACACCTTTACCCTTATAAGTTTTGATAGTAGTTGTAATCTGTTCTTGTTCCATAGTTATCCTCCTAAACTTGCTAACAAGTCTTTTGCTATAAGACATAGCTTAATAGTTGAGTGTATAGTTTCTTTTACACGAGTATAGGAAAATAATTCATCAACTTTAAAAGAGAACATGTGTTTCCATTTTGTTGAAGAAGTTTTTCCAATAAAGATTTTACGGTGAAGTATTATCCCAGTTATATCACCATCTATCATGGTAACTTTCATCCTTACATCTTCATGGGTAAATGTTTTAATAAGCTCTGTTCTTGAAGCTTCTTCTATTAGTTTGTCCATAAGCTTTTCTCCTATAAGGGATGGGCTGACTTTCACCAGCCAGTATGTTGATAACCAGGGTCATAGCATCCTAAGATAGTTTACCTTACTTTATGCGAAAGCATTCATTTGGATAAGTCTTACACCAAAGAGTACTTCAGAAGGTTCTGTAGCAACATCTACTATAAAGAAGTCAAGACCTTGTCCATCATCAAACTCTTTACCAGCTTCTGCTACTACAAGTTCTCTATCATCTTTGTTGGAATAGAGTACTACACGTTCTAGGGATTCAAATATCCCTGCAAACTCTACCCATCCATATTCACCGTCTTTCTTGAACAGAGCAATTTGGAAACTATCTTCTTCAGGAAGAATCTCCTCAAACTTTCCTTCTAGAATGTCTTTGTCAACTTCAGGGTCAAAGACTTCTGCCATCATTGCTTCAACATCTTTTGCTTCCTGTCTTGCAATCTCAGGGTTTGTCCACTTAATTACAGCTTTAGGTTCTTTTATAACTGCTGTCTCAGAGAGTTGGATAACAGGTTCTCCTAAAAGCTTGGTTTCAGCTTCTCGGAGAGACTTTCCTTCAGAAGTTGGACTATACTTTGCTACATGTTCTTCTTTCTCAACTTGAGCATCAGACTCTGCTGCTAACTTGCTGTTGAAGATTTGTTCTTCATTTCTTTCAGCAAGTTCATCACCTATAACTTCTAGGTCGTCTTTATGAATAGGTTGTAGTACCATGCTTGCCTCCACTTGTTTATGGTCATTGTTTGGATAACAATTTAAACAAAAAGCGTTATGACAACGTCTATGTGCCATAATTAGCCCATAACTATTAGAATGTCTTGTGTGATTAAAACATCAAACAAAGCTTCTGTAGTAAAGGTCATTACAGTATCTTTTGTACGGGCTTGCTGTACAAACCATACTTCAGTTTTCTCGTCAAATCTTAGAAAACCCTTTACTTTAGCAGAACTTTTGGAACATTCCAGCCTAACTTCTACCCGCTTGTTTTGGAAAGCTTTTAACAAATCATCTTTCCAGAAACAAATTTTGGTATCACTTTCAGAGTAACTTTCTTTATTTAAAGGGTTTGCCATATTGTTCTCCTTTTACCATGTTGTTATAAATGCCATGGCAAATAATGTTAATAAGCCTATTACACATGTTATGGTAATACATAGTCTGAGAAAGAATATCCAAAAATTATATCTGGCATTCTTTCTCGTTAAACTTGGTTCCCAAGAATTTTTGGATAAGAGATTTCGCATTTTAGCCTCTCAAGAATGCACGACTGTTACTTTCCTCTACTTTAGCCTGAAAGTCTCGTTTACGAAGTAGCTCGAAATCTCTGTGGCGAACTAAGAAATCAATTAGTTTCCACAAAAAGATACCAGCACCTCTTTTAGTATCTCTTGGATGTAGAATATACTGGTAAAGTATGTTATTCTGCTCATATTCCAGAGTTTCTACACCATTTTTACGGAGAGTTTTTACAGAATCAACATGCTTCAACTTCTTCTCCGCTAACTTTGCTGCTAATCTTGCTACAGCTTCTTCTTCCATAGCGTGCTCCTATAGTCTACGCTTGTAGATTTCCCCTTAAAGTATACGCTGAAGGTCTTACCTTTAACTTCCTACCATATATTCTTCCCTTATACTGTTTAACAAAACTTTGGGGTCAAGTCTCCAGGGATTACTTTTTAAACAACTTGACCCCAAAGCTCTGGACAGGACTCCATCGTAGAAGTCCTGTCTCAAAGTCTAAGGGGGATATTATACTGCTAGAGTTAGAGGGTATTAAGTTCAGTAGCTTCTTTCACGCTACTTTTACCAGTAACTCGAATCCACACATTCTGTGTAGCAGACTTGTCATCAACATCAAATAGCCGATTGTTGAAGGAAATAACTTCTTTCCACTCTTTCACGGAAAGTTCAGTGGTCTTTGTTCCGTTGGAGAGTTTTACCTTAGCATCAGGTGAAAGTTTGCTGGTCATGTGTGTGAACACTTCCATGAGGGAATGTCCCTCAAAATCACCATGGAAACGTTTGTTCTGCGGATTTGACAGCAGGTTGTTGACGGAGAATTCTAGCTGAAGCTTATTCACTTTAGCTGTTTTGTCAGACTTGTCAACAATAATACTGTGCTGAAGTTTATCTACAACTTCGGCTGCAACTTCTGCTTCTACAATATTCTGGTCACGGTTGTGTCGTAAGTTTTTATCCATTTGTTCCTAATCCTTTTGTCTAAAAAATTTTAGTAGCTAAGTTTGCATTTACATCTTAACGGTAAAACAGTTACAAAATAAACCATACCCTTAACTTGCAACCATAAACCTCCTTGTATATAGTTGAACACATCTTTGCTGGGAAGTAAACATATTAGAAGGTGGAGTAGACCTTGACTCTCAAAACTTGTCGTTCATTGAGTCTTAAAACCTTCCCAGCAAACATTTGCACACCTATAATCGAGCAAACTTTACAGTATATTTATGCCAGTGAACTTTACACATCCAACCTTTCTTTATAAACACAAAGTTATTCTTTGTATGTCCAAGTTCTTGCCAACCTTTAGCAAGAAGCTTAGAGCAGAAGGTATAGAAATAATCTACTTTCATAGCCCTATACTCAGTTTTCTTCACAAGATTCCTTCTATAAGAGCTACACAAAGATGTAGTTGAATGTCTATTCCTGAATCTTCAGACATTCTTAGATAACAACGTTGTGGAAAGAATCTTTGCACAATCATCTTTAGTTTACAAAGTAGTTGTAATTTTTTCAGGGAAAGTATCTCCCTAATCCTTCTTATCTGGACTTTCAAGTAAAGTCTCAATTGAGCTTTTTCCAACATTTCCTTCTCCATTACTTTATCTCCTTACTTTAAGTTTTGAATTTTTCTTTGACACTTTACCTTTCTTCTTCTTTACCATAGTTATGCCCTAAACTCTTCTAAATAGATGCAGGAAACATATTTACCACACTTACCATACATAGTTTCATCAACATATGCATCAGAAAGAAACAGACGATACTTTTCCTGAACTCTTTCCTTAGCAACTCTGGAAGCAGCATCCCAGGCTAGAAAGAACGCTAACCTTTGGTATTCCCACTTTAGAGCTTTAACATGCTCATCAGGTTTCTCACCATATAGTTCTGTGAACTTCGAGTGAGCAAGTTTGTCACTACAAAGTTTGACCAAATCTTCGTGCATTTTAGGCTCCCAAACATTCGAATGTTACTTTGTCCATCAAATAGTCCTTACCAAAGTTTAGTATATAATCTTCGCCTTTACCCATTGCTAGAATACTTTCAAGGGAAAGAACCTCATAATACTTTACCACCAGATTTGCCCACCTTAGTACATGGACAGCCTTTGCACCAGACTTTAGTTCCGTAGTTACCTGGAATTCTTGGTCTTCAGTCTTTCCCTGTTCATTTTGCTCCACAACTTACCTCCCAAACTTAGTTGAATAGGTCTATGAACAGAAGGAAAGGAGTAAACTTCTGTTCATAAAGTTACCCAGCTAACCTAGTTCACAACTGTGAAACCAAACTGGTTCACCAGTTTTATGATGAAAAGTTCAAAGCCATCATATGTGCAATGACTTTCAAAGTAAATCCTCTTGAACTCTTTCAGCATAAACTCTTCTGTTAACTCAGTGTCGGAATCTTTTACCACATCATTTTCCATTTTAACTCTCCTCAATAGATTTTACACGTAACTTGAAAAGAAAATCTGATGTCTGATTTCCTTCATCACCATCATCAATAAAATCTTCTGCCACACTTTCATTCTCAAGTATATCCAGTAATTCTTTCACTTCTCTTGATTGGTTAAGTGTGCCTTCCATGTTTCCTCCTTAAGTTTTCTTACTAATGTTTAAACCAAAGAACACTCAGGGAAGTGTTCCCTTTATGTTTGCTTACCAAAGTTTGCTTAGAAACTATAGTGTGTCGAGTTTGCCGTAATTCTTTCGCCTACGACTCTTACCAGACTTCTTGCGGGCTTTTCTTGCGGCTAACTTACTGCCCCAATTCCTATTGCCACCTCTGCTACCAGTGTTTATTAGTATAAGCATATTAGATTTTATATGCCCAAACTGTGGTTCCTGGTATGAGGGGAAAATTACAGGATTACCTTTAGCCTCTAACTTTGCTACTGCTTTCTTGAAGCAAGCTGTACATAAATACTCTTGCTCCAAGTAGTAGCTGGAAGGTTTCCCACAAGACTTTCCTTCACAAGTTTGGGAGATTTTATATGCTAAAACTTTATCTCCAGACTTTCTTTCACTTCTTTCCATCTAAACTCTCCTTCTATACTTAACGCACAAGGTATGGGAACAGACTAAAGTTCCCAAGTATACCTTCATACTATACTTTATAACTATACTATACATTATAATTTAACCTTATCCTACTGAATACAATTATATCATAAAATTGCACCTGTAGAGAAGATTGCTCGACTTTTCCTGAAACTTGTTGCCCGCACTATATACGAATAATTTGGGTGTAGAGTATGCACTTTATAGTGTCGGTAAAGTTTCGAGCCAAACTTCGCACCGAAACAACCCTAAAACAACCATAAAACAATACAATAATGTCAAATAATCACTATATAATGTAATATAATACAGTATATATGGTAGTATATAGCTATATGTATAGTAAACTATACATCTATAGTCCATATATAGGGTATATAGGCATAGTTATAGGCATATACAGGGGTATATATAGTATAGAAAGAGTATAAAGAGAAGGTTTGTGTAGTCACATACGTGGCAAAAGTAAGCAAAAATGTATAGAATAGAGTGTATATAGGGGTATAAAATATGTTATATAGGGTAAGTTATAGAAAAAGATATAGAATAAAGATAGAAAATAGGGTTGTTAATCTGAACGGATATGAACTCTCTCACAGGATATTTTGACCAAACTCTTTCCACTTTATTAAGCAAAACAAAGTATAGATGGATATTTTCAC
>Ga0222637_1000279_pt1 | contig 24916 bp, 20 predicted proteins | sample AntAcemetagen143_FD_181149 | JGI IMG/M metagenome (GOLD analysis project Ga0222637, IMG submission 181149) | Saline water microbial communities from Ace Lake, Antarctica - #143 | ecosystem: Environmental > Aquatic > Non-marine Saline and Alkaline > Saline | place: Antarctica: Ace Lake...
GTCGGAAATAAACTTCTAAAGATAATTTGTGCTATCATAAACTCCGGTAAACCTTACATACCTAATTATCGCTCTGTAAATCCGATTTTAGTAAAATAATACTTGTTTTGGTCTTGGTAATCGGGGCCAGTAAATCTATTCATTGTATAGAACACTTTTTCATGAAAAGATTCTTCCACTGCGCTACGGTTGGTATGTTAATGCTGTAAATTTAAAAATTACTTTGTTTATTTAAAACCCAGTTCCTTGTGTTTCGTGGAAATAGTTTTAGCTAAATTTTCAAGAGCCTTATAATCAGCTTCTGATGGTAAGCCTTTGGCAAGGACAGGTTCGATAACTTCTACTTTAAGATTAGGAATCATTCCCGCTAATACTTCTACAGCTTTTCCTCTCCACCCGTATGAACCGATAATAGATAAAAACTTGGCTTTCGGGCGTAATGCATTTGCTAAATAGGCACCATAAACAACATTGGGGTGAGGACCCGCAAGAATCGTCGGCGTGCCAATAACTATTGTCCCGGCATCAACAAGAGCCATTGCCAGTTTCCCTATGTCTGTTACCGTCAAATTAAATTGCTCAACGTTGACACCTTTTTCTACAAGAGATGCAACAAAATAGTCGACCATTTTTTTCGTACTATTATGCATTGAAATATAGGGTAATACTACTAGGTTTTTGGGTGGTCCTTCTATCCATTCTTTATATGCATCAATAATAAAGGATGGCTGTAAATAAATTTGTCCATGGCTGGGAGCTATGATCTCAATATCGTAAGGTGCAATTTTTTCCAGATTTTTCTTTATTATATTTCCAAAAGGCATCATGATTTCAGCATAATAGCGTTTTGCTGCTTCATAAATACGTGTTTCATCGGTAACATAGAGTTCTGATGATGCAATGTGAGCGCCAAAAAAATCACAGCTGAATAATATTTTATCTTCTTTTAAATAGGCCACCATGGTTTCAGGCCAGTGTACCCAAGGCGTATATATGAATTCCAGGGTTTTATCCCCGAGAGAAAGGATTTCTCCGTCGTCAACCGTTTTAAAAGTTTCCTCGGATATATGGAGCAGATCCATAAGCATCGTTTTTGCTCTTTGGCTGGTAATCAATTTTGCGTCTGGGTATTTAGAAAGCACCTGCGGAATACTGCCTGAGTGGTCTTGCTCCGCATGAAGCGAAATCACGTAATCCAGTTTAGATACATTTTCCAGTTGTGCCATCAAATCATCGGAAAACTGTGGCTCAACAGTATCAATCAAAACAGTTTTCTCACTGCCTTCAATTAAAAAGGCATTGTAACTGGTTCCGTCTGGAAGAGGAATGAGAGAGTCAAAAAGACGTGCGTCCCAATCTTCATAACCCATCCAATAAATTTTATCTTTAATTTTTCTCGGTTTCATAATATCTCCTTTATATCATTCCCATATTTTCAAATTTTTTATTTTAATTATAAGTCAAACATCTTAATAAACGGGCATCAATTCTTATTCCATTCTGCAGGACACGTATCTGTTTTCTACAAGTGTTCAATTTATTACTATTTATTGATTATCTTTCACTTTTTCATCATCTCCAATATTTATCTCTCCATCAATATTAACAACCTTCGCACCATACCCAATAATAGAATTACTTAATAGACATTTCTGAATTTCCGCTCCATCGTTGATCATGCTATTGGAGATTCTGGAATCTTTAATGATAGTATCCTTGCCAAATGCAGCATTTGGTCCGATAACTGAATTTGACAGAACAGCTCCTTTTGCAATATAGACTGGATCAATAATCGTACAGTTGTTGCACTCTCCATTATTTACAGATTCCTTCGAAAGTAAATATGCAGAAGTCGAAAGCAGCGTTTCCATCGTTCCGCAATCGTACCATTTATTAATTGGTAGCGCTTTAAAAGGTTCACCGACTTTCATCATGAGAGCAAGCGCATCAGTCAATTGATATTCATTTTTAGTCTTTACGTCATTTTCTATCAACTTTTCAATAGCCTGCTTCAACTTTCGCTGACTTAGAATATAGTATGCGCCGGCAATTGCAAGGTTGCTCTTGGGATGTTCCGGTTTTTCGACCATGACTGTGATCAAGTTGTTCTCATCCGTTTCAACAATACCAAAGCGCTGCGGATCATCAACTTTTACAACGGCAATCATGTTATGTACTGGATCCATCAATTTGGACATATCTAAGTCTATGATCGTATCTCCAAGAATGATCAATACCGGCTCATCCACATCATCCAAACCATATAGAATGGCATGTCCCAGTCCTTTCATTTCTTCCTGAACGGGAAAATGAAATTTACCCGGGTATTTCTCATTGAAATATGAAATGATCGCTTCTTTTTTATATCCGACAATAACCGATATTTCGTCAAACCCGGCATCAAAAAGAGATGTTGAAATATGTTCTAAAATTGGCTTTCCCGCAACGGGAACCATCACTTTGGGACGGTTTAAGGTATGGGGACGTAATCGCTCACCGATGCCGGCAGCGGGAATAATGGCTTTCATTCAATTCCTTTTACAGTGTAACCTAACTTTTTAATCGTATCTTTGATCTTATCTTCGTCCACCTTCCCGGACACCCGGGCGGTTTTGGCTTCTAAATTTACGACAACTTCAGTCACTCCGTCAAGGGAAGAAAGTCCTTTTTTTACATTCATCACACAATGTTGACACGTCATACCTTCGATATGTACTAAAAATTCAGTTTTTTCTGTCATATGGGGTATCTCACAGGTTTCACATTCGTGATTATTACCTTTAATCTTTTTTATCATTTTATTTATCAGTGTATAAACGATCAGGATCGTTAATATAATCGTTGATGATATCATTAACCATTCAGGGATCATATGGTGGTCATGCCCCATAGACATAATACCCGTAAACCAGAATGCCGGCATAAATTGATCCAGGATCACACCACCCGCAAACGAACCAATAATGATGGTAGACAAATAGACGATCAACGATTTTTTACCCAGTGTATTACCAATTACTGAGATCGTTGCGGCATTGGTTGCCGGTCCGGCCATTAAAAAGACCAAAGCAGCACCGGGTGACAGGCCCTTCAAGATCAAAGCAGCGGCAATAGGGACGGAAGATGTTGCACAAACATACAGTGGGATCGAAGCTACCAGCATCACAACCATAGATAGATAGGGATTCGATAAATATTTCAAGAAGAAATCATCCGGTAAAACTACCGAGATCAATCCCGCGATCAAAATGCCGATCGCCAACCATTTGGCAATATCAGCCATAAAATCTATGAATGCATATTTCAGGATAGCCGGAATTTTTTGCCAGCCTTTTGGCATGTCTTCTTCGACTGTTCTATTCGCAAACTCGTGGGGTTTTTCACCCTCAACTTTATTCGTGATCACGCCACCTGCTATCCCGGTCAGAAATGCTGCAATCGGTCGGATAATAGCAAAAGGTAATCCCAGCAAGGAGTATGTGATCATAATAGAATCCACGCCGGTCTGGGGTGTAGAGATCAAAAATGATTGAGCGGCTCCTTTTGAAGCTCCATTCCTGTATAAGCCGACCCCGGTTGGGATCACACCACAGGAACACAGGGGCATGGGCACACCAAGCAAAGATGCATTGATCACTGAACGAAGGTTTGCTTTACCTAAATGATGCTTCATTGTTGCGGGCTTTAATGTGAATTTTAGAATACCCGCAATAAGAAAACCCAAAAGAAGATAGGGTGACATCTCAAGGAGCAAATGATATGTTTCATAGATATAATCTTTAATGAACTGCATGTATCTCCGATACGGGCTTAACGGTCTTTAACGACCTTGGTTTATTTTGTTCCCTTAGGCTTCTTCCACATTCTTTTCTACGATATGAATCTCTTTCCATTTTCCACCACGGTAACGAAGATAAAAAACAACTGAGAACAACATAAAAACAACTACGATCACAACCCATCCCGCTTGGGCGCTCATATTCAGAACTTTAACGACAAAATAAAGACCGCCTACCATAATATAATGTAAGGTTACCGATGCGATCATAGACCAGCGTGTATCACCCGCGCCTCGCAAGACCCCGACAAAAGTTGCAATAGATGCTTCTATCATGACATAGATCGCCGCAATGCGAAGCATAAATACAGCCGTTGGAACCGCCTGTTCGAAGATGATGTTTTCTCCAACCGGTTTGAATACCTGAACAAGTTGCTCGGGAAAGAAAACAAATAAAACAAGTATAACACTGGAATACATTAATCCCGTCTTAAGAGCAGACATGGCCGCTTTACTTGCTGTCTTAATATTTTGCGCACCCATATACCTACCGACCAAACTGGTTACCGCAACCTCTATTCCAATCAGCGGCACATAGGATACCATATCCCAGTTGAACATAATAGTTGTTGCTGTCGCTGTCGCATTTCCCATGGAATGAAAGATCAGGATCATTACATTAAAAGCAAAGAAATTCAAAATAAATTCAAGTCCCGGCGGATAGCCATAATGTAGTAGCTTTTTCATGATCTGACCATAATAACGGAACGATTTCATTACATGGAATTCTTGCCTATTCGTTTTATTGAAATAGGCTATAAACAAAATTACCAAACCTGAAATACCGCCAATAATTGTACCATAGGCGGCACCACGGATCCCCATGGCGGGTAATCCCAATTTTCCAAAGATCAAAATATAATTCAAACAAATATTAACAACCATAGATGTAATACCCGCGATCATAACGATCCGTGTACGTCCTATACCTGAAAAATATGAGCTCAAAGCTGCGCGAGTTAAACCGATGATCGTCCCAAAGATTAAGATATTGAAATAAATTACCTGGTATTCCATTTGCAAAGCAGGTACATGCATCAGTTCAAAAAACTTAATACCCAAAGGCTTTAATAGAAGAATGATTGGGTATGCAACCAAGATGACAAGAAAAGCCTGAGTTGTTACCACCGGACAGGTATTCTTGCGCTTTGCACCAAAATACTGCGCAACCAAAGCAGTTGAATACCCTATCAACCCCATAAAAAAAGTCATCATCATCATGGAAGTCATTCCGCCACCCATAGCAGCATTCATGACTTCAGGGCCAAGTCGGGCTAAAAACATCCTGTCGGTAAAGGTCATCACCGTATCAGCCGCATAGGAAATGATCATTGGCAAAGCAATAGCCAACATCTCCCGGATCCCTCCGGGTGTATGCTCGCGATTTTTTAACAAGACTTCTGACATTATCCACTCAAATTTTTGTTTCCAATAATAAAACCATTCACTTTATAAAAGAAGTAAAAAAGGGGCTAATTTTATATTATTACGGCTGTTATCTGTTATTAATAATTATTAAATCCACTTAAGGATTCCTACAAATACGATCATCAATATTACATTCAACACAAACATGCCGCCAATGAATCGCACTTGCTTTTTTTTATCCCAGTAATAGGCGTAATTAGCTGCGAGGAAAAATGGAATGTAAACCAATACAAATACCGTAAGCGAGTTCCACCAGGGATAAACCCAGATAAACGCAGGTGTCTTAGCTAAGAAGATCTCAATAATAGCAAATAATGCCGCATTCGCGATAGCAAAGAACCAGCGACTTCCGATGCCAAATATCTTGGTTTTTGGATCAACAGGTAAAAGTTTAGTCAGAATAACACCCGCGACCAAAAACATGAAGCTTAATTCAATACCTACGCCAACAAGAAGAAGGAACGATGTACCGGTCGGAACGGTCCACAAGGCATGACCGGAGAATTTGCATATTAAAGCATTGATGATCTCAAAAAGCCAATGGGTCATATACAAGGCCAAACCGGCAGCAATGGCTTTCCAATTCTTTTTTTCGATCTCATTCATATAAACATATACGACAAATGCAAGGATCGGGATAACAATCCAATTAAAATTCTCGCCGGAACGAAGAATGCTTAGAGCTTGTTCGGTTGCTTCGGGGTGAAATAGTTCCATATCAACTCCTTAGTTTTAATGATAAATGACCGCTATAGATCACAGGTCACAAATTAATCTTCTTTTTGTTCAAGGACTACGAGTTTAGATTCAATACCGGGTATAACCCCTATTTTACGTGCTAATTCTGCATTATCTGCATCTGAACCGTAGAGTTCAAGAAATAGGAAACCGGCTTCTGAGCAATTTTCCATTACGCCGGCATGAAGACCCAAACGAGTTTTGATTAAGCAGCCCCATGCCGTCAGAACTTGCTGAAGTTTAACGGCAACTTCTTTTCGCTTTCCGACCAATACGAGTAAAACTGTTTTTTTTATGGTATCTCCTATATTGTTTTTAATATTTCTTGAACTTCTTCTGCGAGTGTTTTTGCGCTTTTTTCTATTTGTTGTTTGAACATGTCTGTTGTTTCACAATCCGCATAATCTGTTGTAATCTTTATTGCGGACATGGGAATATTCTTTTCAACAGCGATTTTTGCTAAGGTATAACATTCCATATCGGCAAGCCTTGCTCCATGTGCTTTGTGCGAATTGTCACGCCGATCGGTATCGTTGATACTTCGTCTAACCGAAAGGCATGTTTCTCCCGATTCACCCTTTAATAGATCCAAGTATATCGCTTCTTCATTTTCAGTCAGCGTAGAGGAAATATGATATGTTTTCCCCAGCTCCATGGGTTGAGTCAACATGCCGGCAGATCCAATATTCAATATGCGGTCCGGCTGATGTTCGTCAAGATATAATTTTAAGGTTCGCTCCGCCATAACCGGGCCAACCCCCGTGATTAACAGATCATAACCCTCACTATGATACAATGCGGTCTTATTGCTGTAAGCTTTGACTTTTTTTGCAGATAAAGCATTCAACAAAGGTGCTATTTCGATACTTAATGCAGCAGTTATTACCATAATAAAATCTAATACGGATGAGGATAAAATGGAAGAAAATAAGTCCATAAGATATTAGAGATGAGAGATGATAAATCAGTAGTCTTGATCTCAATCTTAATCTTGACCTTTATTCTTTTTACTTTTGCCTTTTGCCTTTGTACTTTTCTTCCCCTAAATTTTACAATGAAACGTTTTTCCCTTATATCAATATTGTCATTTCTTTTTTTGACAATTGTATTGAACGCTGCGGACACCTTGCACGTTGCCCCATGTGATGAAGTCGCAGTAACTATTTTTGGAGATCAAATTTGTTTATCACAGAACGAAGGAAAACTCTTGAGATATGTTGATGGAAAATTGCAGTCTGTTTATTCGGGACAAGATTATGCAAATAAGATTAGTTTACAAAGTCCCGTTCGCCCGGTATTGGACGGAACAGGTGAAATCTATGTGCTAGACGATGCGACTAACACTGTATTTTCATGGGATCGTTTTCTAAATATCCGTACTGTGACACCTTTAGATAAAGCTATTCTTTCACCCAAAGATTTCACTATAAATTCTGAACATGACTGGTTGATCTACGATGATTTTTATGGACATATCCTTCAAATTCGTCCCCGGGAAGGGTTCCCTTCAAACTGGGGTGATCGTCCCGTTTCGGGAAACATTAAACTATTTAGTGTTGATCAACTCATCATCGTTTATTTCGAAGACAAGAGACTACTCTGGGTATGCGATGAAAATGGAACCACGTTAAAAGAATATCCCTTACCAAAAAATATTAATGTTAGCAAAATATTCATTTTAAATGGAAAGACGTTTGGATTGCGATCAAAAGATGGTGTATATATTTGGAAACCTGAAGATACTTCACTTCGTTACTTATCCGATCTAAAGGACGTCGTATATCTCGGTCGTCAAAAGACTTCATATATTCTGATCAGTCAACAGGGAGTCGTAGTTACTATTCCATGACCCATTACAATAACATCCTTGCCGGCATCGTGTTATCTTTGCTTATGCTTCCCTTATTTGCCGGAACGGCAGAGGATAAAATTGTTATTCATCCCGGGCAAACGGTTTATGCCTTGCGTCATCAGTTGATCACCATGGATTCGATTTCCATTGCGGATAATATTCCCTATCTTGTCGATGATCTTTACGGACGACTTATCTTTTTGCAATCGCCGGAAAAACAGGATACTGTAAATATCTATTATCAATACAGTGATCTCAGTGCACCCCGGAAAAAAAATCTTGGTATCGGCAAAATAAATGACTGGTTTCCGAAAGAGACTATTGAAGGAAGCACATCCTATTCCCAATTATCAAATATAAAAACAAGCGGATCCGTTTCCCGGCAACTGGAAGTGGGATCTTCGGGTCAAAGCTTACTAAGCGGCGGTTTGGATATTCGCATCAACGGTGAACTTTCACCCGGCGTTCACATCAAGGGAATTATTTCAGATAATGATGCACCCTTTCAGGATTACTCGTCCACTCAATCCGTACAAGATGTTGACAATGTTCTCATACAGATATACTCGGATAAATTCGACGCTCAGATCGGTGATGTTTACGTCAACAATACTTGGAATCACTGGAGTCGTTTCAACCGAAAAATGATCGGTACTCAAGCTAGTTTTAAAAATGACCGTTACCAGGGTGCTGCCTTTGTGGGTTCGGCCCGCGGCAAATTCAATCGGCAAGAGATCGTTGCAAGAGATGGTGACCAGGGTCCCTACCGCTTACATGGCTCAGATGGAGACAATGCCATAACGATCGTTCCGGAATCCGAGAAAGTATATGTAGATGGTATTGCCCTCAAGAAAACAGAATACACGCTTTACTATACCGATGCTGAATTGTTCTTTTCTTCTGAGTTGATGGTGTCGGCATCTTCGCGCATTGTGATTGAATTTAATTATGTAAATGAATTTTACCCTCGTTCTTCAATGGGCGCGACTTCTTCGTGGCGCTTTGGAAAAAACTTCAAACTTTCAGCTTCCTATATCCGGGAAAAAGATGATGAGAATAATCCTGTCGACATACATTTATCAAATATTGATCCGGATTCTCTTGCCGGGATCATATCCACAGATGGCTACTTTGTTATTTCAACAGCCATTAAAGATACGGCCGGCGATTATAGTTTAAGCAGTGGCATCTGGAATTATGCGGGTGAAGATCTTGGAACTCATACCGTCTATTTTTATCGGGAAAATCAAAACGGCGGGTATGTCCGAAATTATACTGCAGAGGGAAAGATGATGTATGTATATGCACCCGGCGACCCATTATCACAGTATTTTCCGCGCCGAAAAGTTACCCTGCCAACCACACAGTGGATCGGTTCCATGAATATGGAGATCGGCCAAAAAGGTAAAGTTTTTGCCCTATTGGAAGGGGCTTATTCTTCTTTTAATCCAAACAATTATGATACTGGAGGTAACCGGGAATCACCTGCCATAAAATGGGAAGCGGCACTCCCAATTGGTAAACATTTCTCATTGCTGAGCAATGGGTGGTTTATGGATAAAAATTTTACAAGCTTTGCCAAAGTAACGATGCCGGATTTTGAGCGTTATCTCGGCTTTGATGCCGGAGACAGTATTGTGCAAATGGCATCTGTTTCCGCCAGTGTAAACAATTCGTTCTTGAATTCAAATACCGCGATGGAATATGTCGCCGACACAAAAAGCAACTCTCGCTTGCGCTTATTGGCCGACGGAAAGATAACTGTCAAAAAAGCAGGTTTTCAGTATAAATGGTCACATCTGCTTGATAATGGATTTTTACCCTATTACAGCGTAAATGCCGCCGCCAATATTCCGATCGCTAAAAACTTTTCCATTTACGCATCTCTACTGGAAGATCGTTTTGAACCAATATTTTCTTCTTCTACCGCCTATCACGCTCAATCGGTAAAAGCCGGAATAGCGGTGGGGAAATGGAAAGTAGATTATACTTATCGTAAAGATTACGATTGGGAAACAAGTGATTCCAGTTTTCATTCCTATTCTCAAAAACACGATGCCTCGCTCAAGTTTGATCAGGCCTTTTTTGAAAAGAAATTGCAATGGAACACAATAGCCAGCTATCGTTATGATCAACGCGAAACCGGTGATGAACATTATCTTTTAACAAACAGTCAATTGCGCTTTAACCTTAAAAAGATTGGATTGGGTGGAAGCGTTAAAACTGTGATCAACAGAACATCCGAAACAAAACGCGAAGCGGTTTTTATTTATGTCGGTGATGGACTTGGTTACTATCGCTTAGATGATTTCGGACAGTATGTGCCCGATGACATGGGAAATTTTATTCTGAGTTCCGAGCTAACCAATGAACGCCAGGAACAATATGTCAGTAAATTTGCCACCTCCCTGAAATGGAAGAAACAGTGGAAAAAAGTCAGCGTTCATTTCACGCATAATGGTTCAACCGATTACCGAACACCCGTTTTGGTACTGTACAAACCCTTGTTGATCGATGATCCGGATACCAGTATCTTTTATGGTAACCTGAGATTAAAACATGAAGCCGGATTGACGGGACCCGATGGGAAACATCGTATTACGGTATTGTTCGAGGATATCCACTCTCAAAACTTTCAAACCGCCTATAACGAAAATGTTTACTTCCAGTCAAAACGCTGGTTTAAATATCGTTTTAAACCGGAAAAATTCATTTTAGATATTTACTACAAATACCATTCCAGGGATCAACAGCGCTTACCTTTGAACAGCTATCGGATTCAAACGCTAAGTCATGGAATCGGTTTAGATTGTGAATATCTTTTCTCAAAGAAATTGCGTGCCAGTATTGAAGGTAAATACGAACATATTACGACAGACTATAACGGTAATTTTTTAACCCATTGGTTTGAAATTAAAAGTGACTGGATATGGTATAGGGTTGCGGGTGAACGCTTCTTCCTGATGCTAGGTTTAGATAAGGTGATCAGTGATCACACCGGATCCCTGCCCTACGAAACTGCAAACGGCTTGCCCGTTGGCTGGACATGGTCCGGAGCTTTACGCTATGAAAAACGTATTAATCAATTTATTTCCGCTGGTGGGTTTTTACAATATCGTAAACGCGCGGAACAACCGGGAATTATTACCGCAAATCTTGAAGTGAAGGCATATTTCTAATGAGTAAGCGCCTTAACATTTTTTGTATCCTTTTTATCGTTTCTCTTGCGAGTCTGGTCTATGCGGATCCGGGATATTTTTGTGTCATCGAAAACGATACAATATCCGTAAATAATGAAAAAGCCCTTGAATCCACGATTGACAATTATATTGTTTCACTTGGTGATCAAGGCTACCCTCATATTGAAGCTATTCTGAACGCTTATGTTAAAAAGGGTGAAAATGAGTATTTTCACTATCGGGTTGACAAAGGTATAAAAACAATGATCGATACGGTCGTTTTCGGTGATTATTCTCCGAGAGAGATATCTCTGCTTTCGCGTTATATTACCTTACCGGAGTCTGGAGTATTTAACTATTCACAAGTTCGAAATATGATCAACGAATTAAAAGCAAATACCTTGCTTGATGTAGGAGAACGTGCAGATATATATAAAAATGGACTGCGTTTTTATACTGTGGCAAAGCAAAATGTTCGTTTTAATGCTATCGTAGCATATAAACAGGAAGCAGATCGACAGGGTATTATCGGAGACATTTCATTTGAGCTGATCAATCTTGGTGGCTTGGGACGGCTTGCCAGTTTTTATTGGTCCCGTCCTACACTTGGTGTTAATTCCATTGATCTTTCCTACACTGAACCCTATATCTTTAATAAACCCTTTTCGGCAAAATTGGCATTTTCTCAACGCTTTCAAGATAGTCTTTACGTTAAGCGGGATCTTGACTTAGGTGTGATCTATCATATGAGTCAGCGCTCAAATTTTACCGTTAATTATGTAAATGAACATATCGGTACAACCAATATTGGTTCCGATTCGGGTTTTGTTACTCAAAATAGATCTGCTACAAATATTTCCATTCTATGGTTAGCTAAACCGGGTAATATTTCCGGATCCATAAATTTGACTACCGGATTACACTTTGCAAGTAATCAGAGAATTTCACGTTCCGAACTGGATGCCCGACTTACTTTGCGTAAATCAATTCTTGGAGTCAATATTGATATTTTAGGAGGCTATGTTGCTTCTGAAGATCCTATCGCTCTCTACGATCAATTTAAACTCGGTGGCGCTAATTTCCTTCGGGGTGCCTATTTTGAACAGTATATCACGAATGCCTTTATTGGCTGGAAAATTGAGGCGGGATATTTTAAACGAGCACATCTTTTTGCTTTTTACGATGGTGTCATCATGCAGCATGCCGATCCGGTAACACATCATCTTGGTGTAGGTTTTTCGCTTCCTGCAGGCAATAACCGCCTCACCATTGCCATCGGCCTCAATCCCAAAGAAAGTTTTCAGCAGGCGAAGTTTCATTTGAGTTGGGAGATGGGAAAATAATTGACAATTGATAATTGACAATTGATAATTGACAGTTGACAATTGACAGTTGAGGCTTAATATCAAAATCCGAGGCTATTTGGCCAAAAAATGATCTGTAAATTGAATTTTTCTTTCCCTTTTTAAACCCGAGTGATTTCTTAGTTTTGATTTTAGATTTGTAAAGGATCCATCCAATGAATTTGTGGTGTTTGGAATATTCAGATCAGGGTAATCTTGATAAGTAAAAAGATAGGGTGTATTTGTTTTCAAACTTCTATATGCACTCCGCAATCGTTTGTGAGTATAATGCCATTTTCCGGTATCAGGGTCAATCGTTTTCTCTTTTATATAGTTGCCCCATTTGAGATGCCATTGCTCTAAAGAAAAACACTAGGATGCTTTATCAATAGATGTAAGAAACAAAGATAATTGTCTTAACTTTTGCCCGGCTTCCGTACGTAGATTTCGTGTTAAATAACGTCGTACGATCATTTGCTGATGGAAATGACACATTTGTACCGGACAGCCGGGAAATGCTTTAAATAAGCCTCTTCTGCCATCGCAAACAACGGCTTTTATGTCCCAACCTTTCAATTTCAGAAGTCGTATTCCTTGTTTATAGAGATGGATCGTTTCGTTTGTTACATAATTCCAGTAAAGATTTCTTTTTCCGTAACTATCTCTAAAAACCATGACGCCAAAGCCACGTCTGAAATAAGTAGTATCCATTATAATCACTGTTTGGGAAGGTTCATATTCTGGATAATTAATTTTATACTTTTCTAATTTTGAGCGAATAGTATTAATAGACAATTTGTACTTTTTAGAAAGTTGCAAATAGCTTTGCTTACCGTCTGTATAATCAATAAATATATTTCTTATTAGATTATTTATTTGTATTGCTGAATTGAAAAATTGATGATCACATGCATTGCATTTATAGCTTTGTTTAGCATCTTTTTTTTCGTTCTTTTTAGTGCTTGTACACCCACATTTTGGACATGATTTTTTTCATTTTTTAACTTAATTAAATTAATTTCCCGGTATTTTCCTAACATTCAGTTAATTATAACGTTTTTAGCCTCATTTTTTGCAATTAGGCCTCTTATGATAATCTCCTAAAGTAATATAAAAAAGGGCGAATGAAATTCGCCTTTTTTATTGTAGTTGGATATTATCGCGTCACACGTTACGAGTTACTCGTCACGTTCCTTAAGTGCCTTATACGTTGCTATCATAATAACTTTAGAACTGGTCGTTGCTCCGCTGACAGCATCTACTTTTGTCTCCTGCTTTAATAGAATACGATCAATGGTTTCCAATGCTTCATAACCCGGACCAGAGAATTGTTCATTCATAGTAATGGATGTGATAGCATGATCCTTTACAATGACTATCAGATCAGCTACAACGGGTATTTTTCCAAAGCGATAACTGTACTCGCCATCTTGAATTTCCGTCATGTCGATTTTCTCAATTGATGCATATTCCTTGTCAACATCTTCAAGAAGTGCTTTGTATTGTTTGTTAAAAGTAAGAATGCCAACTACTGCAATAATTATAATTACCAATAGTATAGCCAAAAAAATGCTTAACCCTTTTCTCATGTAACCCTCCTGTTAAAAAGATCATGTTTGTGGTTAACTTTTCAAGTATAAGTATTTTATTTGGAAAACACAAAAAACAAGTTACTGTTTGTGAATATTTTTATAAACTGCTTCGGCTTGATGATAGAAAGTATCCAGACTAACAACTTTAAAAATAAATTCGTAATCACCAAGTGTTGTATTGCTGTTTTGCTCAGGTATGCTGTTTATATTAGCCCATTGTTGTTTGTTGATCAGCTCTCCAATGGATAGATATTTTGGATCGAAATTTCCGTTTTCGCGCATTTGTTCATAAAGTCTTTTATAGACAGGCACATAATCCCAAGCATCTTGAAGATGGGTTTTGGGATGAAATCCTAATTTACGCAGCATTTTATTTCTTAGTCGACCTGATTGGTGCCATCCGTAGCGGATAAGAAAAGGGATATAGGTGAACATATTTTTAGGTAACATCGTTACACCGCCAAAATCAGTTTTTTCCGCAGCTAATTTGGGATGAAGACCATAAACTAGAGCTCTTTGGAATTTGGAAAGATTGAACTTCCATTTTACAGGGACTTGTAAAGCTAGTTCTAAATTACGTCTAAAGAGAAGTGGAGAAAAAGCATTGACAAGTGTGTTTGATGCAGAATTTGCAACCAGACCAAAATTCAGCCAATGAGTCAGATCAAAACGATCAACTTGCATAGAAACCGGAGAATTTTCCATTCCTTTGATAGAGTCTGAGATCATAGTGTGAAAATAAGACCTCGAATTGTTTTTTATTTTTTTTATATCGTCAGTGAATACAGACGCATCATAATCTGAACTTAACATTCTAAGATTTAAGAACATATCTACAGGGAAGGATTTTGGTTCACGGTAAAAATTGAAAGTGTACATTTCATCCCAGAGACCATTTTTATAAAAATGACCATCCATGCCATTGCATAAAGCATTTCCGTAAGTTCCTTGTTTCTCTCGCATATACAAAATACGACCCAGTTGATGTCCGGGTTCTTCACCGGACCCTAATAATATTGCTTCTTCAAAGTATTTAAAAGGGTTCTGAGTAAAATCTTTTTCAAGCGTGATGTTATGGTGTTTGATACCATAACGATCTGCCATTTTCTTAGTAATACGGACTTCTTCAAATTCTTTTTTCCCAAATATGGATGTAGAAAAAGTCTGTTTTTGATCCAAAAGAGCTGCAATATTCTGTCGACTGTCCTGACCTTGCGTAAAATCCAGATGAGGATCAAAATTTTCACCCAGCAAACGGGCTGTTTCTCTCATGTTCTCTTTTGCTGTTTCCACTTGTTGCTGGAAGGGAGTATCAGAAAAATGATCCGGCCAAGTCCAATATATTTCTCTATCTATCTTATTGTTATGAATTTGATGAATAGTAGCGGGCATCATGCGTTCGCTATCCTGAAGCAGGCTTCGTTCCGTCAAAATATAATAGCGCCACATAAATTCATTGATCGCATGAAGATCTGCTTTGGGCTTCTTGATTAATGCACTCAAATATGAAAATGAACTGTAAAGAAAACAATCTTCACTTTCTGTAAAATATTGAGTTTTATTTTTAATGAAATCATTGATCACAAAATAGGAATTCTTATCGGTATCGTAAATTTTAATGACAAAATGCCCATCAAGTAAGTTGGCAAAATGTTTCAGGCTAGGACTGCTTTGATAAAGTTTCCAAAGACTCTCAATCGTGTGGACTTTAGTCTCATTAAGTGCAAATACCGTTCCCTCAAAGTGTATCCAGCCTTTTTGAGTCGACAAATACTTTGATGTAGCATCTTTTTTAAAGAGAATAAGAAAACTATTTTCATCCGGTTTGATATATTCTATTTCTTTGAAATATATTCCAAGTTGCTCATTAATTAGCGTTTCAGCAGACTCAAGAACTTTATTAAAAGAACTTTTATCGGTATTTGCTTTGTGAACCAATAAACAGGAAGCAGCCATTATAAATGTCCAATAATATTTAGTGATCTGTATTTAAGCGTACATATACGGATCTTATTCATATGGGTCTCTTATTTTATAAAATTATTCGACATATGTATCAAGTATCGCCCAATTTATTTTAATGCCACAATATAGGTATTTCATATTCAATTATCAAGATACCAGTAAGAGCAGTTTTGCACATAACAAGGCTGCATAGGTTCCAAGAACGTATCCTGCGATCCCTAACATAACACCAACGGAAGCCAAAGCCGGGTGAAAAGCTGATGCTACAATAGGTGCGGATGCTGCGCCGCCAACATTGGCCTGTGAACCGACTGCCATAAAGAACAGAGGTGCCTTGATCAGTTTCATGACAACAAAGAGGATCAGCAAATGGATAGCCAGCCAGGTGAGTCCCATGCCGAACAATGCCGGGTATTCCATAACAGCCTTTAAATTAGCTGAAGCTCCGATTACACCGATCAAGAGATAGAGCATAACCGTTCCCAATTTGGATGCGCCTGCGCCTTCATAATTTTTGATAGGAGTAAAAGACAATCCAACACCCATGGTGGTAATAATGATCACTTTCCAGGTTGAGTGAGAAATGATATCACCGATATTGGGAAGGGCGTTACCGAGGAGATATGCCGCATAAGAGCACCCAAAAGCCAAGGCGAGCATCACAAAATAATCAGTAACTGTTGTAACTCGGGTGGTTTTTTTCTGGAATGAGATCACCTTGTCGCGCAATTCAATAATAGCTGAATTGTCCGCGCCCAATTTTTTATCAATTTTATCCGACCGACCGGCAAGAAAGAATAAAAGACCAGTCAGAATATTTGCTGCGAGTACATCAACGATGACCATAATTCCAAGCATTGATTCGGTTGTACCAACAGATTGACCGATAGCAATAAAGTTTGCGCCGCCACCGATCCATGAACCGGCAAGAGCAGCCATACCTTTCCAAATTTCGGGAGGTAGAGCGTTTTTGAAGATCAATAAAGAGATCGGACCACCGATTACAATACCCAGAGTTCCGGTCAGGAACATGATCAATGCTTTCCTTCCAAGTTTCAAAATTCCTTTGATATCTATGGCGAGAGTCAAAAGTAAAAGCGAAGCGGGAAGGACGAATCTTTTGATCTCAGAATATATTGGACTGCTATCCGGAATGATCCCTAAAGAAGTTAGGATAGTGGGAATGAAATAGGCAAAGACAAGGGGAGGTACAATTCTAAAAAAGCGTTTTCCCCAGTTAGTATGATTGTTAATGGCATAGATGACTGCCGGAATGATCATAAGTATTGCCAATAAACCGAATTGATCTTTAATAAGTACGCCTTCCATAAACTCCCTTTTTATCGTTTGCTGATATATCCTGAATCGTCAATGAACAGGACACTATCCATCTCAGGAAAATCCTGAGTCGTTAATTTTTGTAATTCTTTGATTGCTCTGTTTTGTAAGTCCAATAGCGGATACCCCGGATAGGGTTGCCTGATCGCAGTCGCTTTTGCATAGAGGAACTTTCCTTCCATATCTGTAAAAACATTCATGATCGGAGCCCATCCTCTTGAACCATTCAGATTAAAACGCCGATAGGTGCAGAAATTACCTAAACTGTATGCGATAAATCTGTCTTTATATAGCTCAACTGCTCGTGTTACATGCGGCCCTGAGCCAAATATAATATCGGCACCTGCATCAATAGCCGTATGTGAAAAATGATAAACATCACCGCGTATCTCACCGTTATAATTTTCGTTCTTTTTTAATGTGTGATTATATTCCTCACCTTCACCGCCGCCATGGAACATAACAACTACGATATCGCAGATTTTTTCAAGATCAGAGATAACCTTTCGTACATTGTCATCATTTTGCATACGAGAGGTTGCCCAATGAGGTGAAAAAGCGGCAAAGCCGAAACGTACACCATCCCTTGTGATAACAGTAGAAGGAGCATCATAAATGCCCGCATGATGTAAGCCGGCTTCATCACAAACTTCCATGCTTCTGCGATAAGCCTGATATCCCATATCTCTAGCATGGTTGTTAGCCAAGGAAATGGCATCAAAACCCGCATTTAAAATATGATGAACATATGATTCCGGCATGCGGAAAATGAAACAACGATCGGTCTTGCCCCAACAATCCTTTGGTTCGCCGCCTTCATCGATCATGCAGGCTTCAAGATTGGCGACAGACAGATCGGCTGAACGGATAATATTTTCCACATCCTTTAATAAATTTTCAGGATGAGGCGAAAGTGTTGAGCTATCAGGGAAAGAAGTTCCCAACATCAGGTCACCCACACCTATAACAGAGAGTGTATCGGGCAGAGCCTGAATAAAAGCGACATGTATCAATGCCAGCAGTACCATGATGTAGGGGTTTCGAAATTTCATTTTTATTCCGTTAATTCTAGGGAATATAATACTATTTACTCATGGTATGAAAAGGAATTGCAAAATATAAGATAACAGTGGTACACAAATAAAACTTGAGTCAAGTTTTTATGTACCCAATTCGAAAAATGTGTGACCTGTATCAAATTAATATAATATTTCAGTAAAATAACTTGAGGCAAGTTTTTTATATATACACTTCAAGTAACGCGTAATTAATCAAATTTATACAATTATTTACTGTAAAAACTTGACTCAAGCTTTTTTGACTTCTCTTATACCCAAACCTTATTTACATGTTTTATATATGCCTCTTAGATGTTAAATTAGGGACGAAACGAATATGATTAACGAAAAGCAAGGATAGCATGATGCGATTGGTTTTATTGGGTGGCCCCGGCTCCGGAAAAGGTACACAAGCTGATGTTTTAAAAGAAAAATATAATGTAGTCAAACTTTCAACAGGAGATCTTCTTCGTGGTGAGATCCGCAATAATTCCAATTTGGGTAAACAAGCTAAATCTTTTATGGATAAAGGTGAATTGGTACCCGATTCGGTGATGATAGGTATACTTGATAAGATCACCGCTGAATTCGAAGCAAAGAAACAAGGCTATATCCTTGATGGCTTCCCCCGAACAGTCCCACAAGCTAATGCGCTTCTTGAAATGCTTGATAAACAAGGCGTTGCGTTGAGTATGGCTCTTTTGATCGATGTCCCTGAAGAAGAATTGGTTCGCCGTCTTTCTTCCCGCTGGACCTGTAAAGAATGTTCTTCAACCGTGGGTTATCCCGATGGTAAACCTAAAGATGCAGTTTGCAAGCAGTGTGGTGGAGAATTATATCAGCGTGATGATGATAAACGGGAGACCATTCTTAACCGTATGGAAGTCTATAAGAAAAATACTCAACCTCTGATCTCTTTTTTCGAGGAAAAAGCATTACTTGAACAGATCAATGGTCTCGGTACTTTCGAAGCGATCAGTGCTCGAATCATCGATCTTTTTAATAATAAAGCTATCAAATAGGGAAGAAGCATGTCGCAATCTTTTTATCTCACAACGCCTCTATATTATGTCAATGACCGTCCGCATATAGGCTCAGCTTATACTACGCTGATCGCCGAAATGATCGCAATGTATCACCGGATGAAAGATGACGATGTATTTTTTCTGACCGGTACGGATGAACACGGACAAAAAGTACAGCAAGCGGCGGAAAAAAATGGTATTTCTCCAAAGGAACATTGTGATTTATATGCCACCCGTTTTCAGGAATTATGGTCTTATTTTAATCTTTCAAATGATGATTTTATTCGTACGACCGAAGATCGTCACGTTAAAGTGGTTAAACATGTTCTGCAGGATCTTTTCGATAAAGGTGAGATCTACAAAGATAAACACGAAGGTTGGTACAGTGTGGCCGATGAGCTGTTTATCACTGAAAAAGACTATGAAGAAGGTAAGTATCGTGATGTGAGACGCATCAGCGAAACAAATTACTATTTTAAGATGGGTGCTTATCAGGATCGTCTTATCAAATATATCAATGACAATCCCAATTTTATCCAACCTGAGAACCGCAAGAACGAGATCCTCGGCTTTCTTAAACAACCTTTAAAGGATCTCTGTATCTCTCGTCCGAAAGAACGCTTATCTTGGGGAATTGAGCTGCCATTTGATAAAGATTATGTTACCTATGTCTGGTTTGATGCACTCCTGAATTATGTGACCGCACCGGGTTATCTGCAGGATGATGAACGTTTTCAAAAGACCTGGCCGGCTGTGCACCTTATCGGTAAAGATATTTTAACAACTCACTGTGTTTATTGGCCGACTATGCTCATGGCAGCAGGTATTTCGCTCCCCAAAACTGTATTCGCTCATGGTTGGTGGACATCTGAAGGTCAGAAGATGAGTAAGTCTCTTGGGAATTTTATTGATCTTGAAACCATTCAAATGCATTGCGATAATGTGGGCAAAGATGCCTATCGCTACTATATGGCTAAAGAAGGACCTTTGTTCAGCGATTCGGATTTTTCCAAAGAACGCTTTTATCAAACTTACAATACTGATCTTGCCAACGATTTTGGGAATCTGGTCAACCGTATCTTTAAATTGATCAAGAAATATTATGATGGTAAAGTCCCAATACCCGGTGAATTGGGCGAAGATGAAAAGTCTATGGCAAATGCAGCTGAAGGTTGCCGGGAATTAGTAATGAAAGATCTGGATAAACTAAATGTTAATGCCATCGCTTCAGATGTCATATCTTATGTAACATCGATCAATCGCTATCTTGAAAAAACAGAGCCGTGGAAATTAGCGAAAACAGATCTGGAAGCAACAAAAACTGTGCTTTATACTGCACTGGCAAGTTTGCGTTTCTCAGCTTCTTTGCTATATCCGCTACTACCTGAAAAAATGACTGAATTTTTCTCCATGTTGAACAGCGGTGATACGCCGGGGTCACTCATGAAGTGGGAAGACCTGAAAAGCGGTATAGAATTGGGCGAAATGAAAGCACTTTTCCCGCGCTTTGATATGAAATTACTTGAAACAATGTAAACCTTCCGTCTCAGGGAGACTCATGTTTACCGATACACACGCACATCTTAATCTGGATCCTTTTTATGAGGATGTTCAGCCCTATATAGACAGGGCATTGGAAGCAGGTGTGACTCGAATTATTGTTCCCTCGATCGACTTGATCACGTCTGAGCGAGCTATTTCACTTGCAGATAAATACGATAATATTTTTGCAGCTGTGGGGATCCATCCTCATGATAGCACGGATGCTTCACATGAACATTTAAGTGTTTTTGAAGAAATGTTAAAGCATCCTAAAGTATGTGCCATAGGGGAGATCGGACTGGATTATTTCCGTGATTATGCTCCCGAGGATATTCAAAAGCGTGTTTTTCGCGGACAAATTGAGTTGGCAAAGGATAAAGGATATCCGATGATTGTGCATAATCGCGCAGCTGATGCCGATACCTATGCCATCCTTGATGAAGCGGATTATTTTAATGCCCAATTCCATTGTTACGGGAGCGATGAAGCATTTGCTTTTAAGGTCTTAGAAAAAGGTGCTTTGATCTCCTTTACCGGAGTCGTGACTTTTGCAAATAAAGTCAAGGAACTGGTAAAAACACTTCCTTTGGAAAAACTCATGATAGAGACCGATTGTCCGTGGATGGCACCCATCCCGCACCGTGGCAAACAGAACGAACCCGCTTACGTGGTGGAAGTCGCCAGAGCATATTCAGAGATCTTTCAAAGACCTATCGAAGAGATCGCAAAGATCACGACGAATACAGCGAAAAGTTTTTTTAATATTTAGTAAGGCTCACGAGTCATCCTGAAAAATTTCTGAAGGAAATTTGTTCAGCCCGTAGGGGTCCGTAGGACGATCTCAGTGAGGATTTCAAGAGTAGTAATAAATTATGTCCCACTACCCCAAAAAATCTCTCGGACAACACTTTCTTAACGACAAAAACATGATCGCAAAGATCATGCGAGCGATCGATATAAATGAAAACAATAGCGTTCTTGAGATCGGACCGGGTGAGGGTGCACTGACTCATGAACTTTTAAAAAGTGACTGCATGCTGACCAGTCTGGAACTGGATACGGATCTTGCCAATAAATGGAAAGATATAGCCAAAGATCACCCGCAGTTTCAATGCATCGAATGCGATGCCGTCACTGAAGATTGGTTACCCTATTTACCTGTCAATAAATGTGTTGGAAATATTCCTTATAACGTTTCCCGTCCCTTGATATACAAATTATTTCGATATCGCACGCAGATCAAAGAAACTGTGTTCATGGTTCAGAAAGAATTTGCCGAAAAGCTCACGGCGCAAGTGGGAGAGGACGCATATGGTATTCTTTCAGTACTGTCCGCGTGCTTTGCCGATGTTGAGTATTTATTCAACATCCCGCCGTCGGTTTTCTATCCGCCGCCCAAAGTTACATCAGCTTGCGTGAAATTTACTTTCAAAGATATTGAGATCAATGATGCCTTATTCATTGAGCTCGTTAAGACCGCTTTCAATCAACGACGTAAGACACTCAAAAATAGTCTAAAGAAATATTATCGACCGGAACTCGAAGATAAATTTTCTTGGGGGAAAAGAGCGCAAGAGATTACTGCGGAAGAATATATTGAATTTGTGAAAGACCTTTATTAATAATAAAACAATAATATTGTCATTCTGAACGCAGCCCCGAATGATCGGGGCGAAGCTGAAGAATCTATTCATGAAAAGGAAATATGAATCATGAATAGATCTTTCGACTCCTCCTCCTTCGTCCCGATATTTCGGGACTACGTCGGATCCGCTCAAGATGACAGTTTTTGTTGCAAGGAAATAAAAAGGGCTCGACATGTCGAGCCCCTACTTTTATTATATCGAGTTACGCGTTACGAGTCACGTATCACGTTTTAATCTGCTTTTTTTCTCAGCCAAACCTGTCGTTTGTTTTTGAAAGCATTCTTTTTCGATTTTACGATGAAATAGATCGTACAGCCAATGAAATATACACAGGTCAGAGCAAAAAACATCCAGAACCATATCCATTCACCTGTCATAAATGTTCTGACCGGCCAACCCATAAATAGAATCAAAGGAATGACCAAGACGAACACAATTCCTGAACCGAAGGTATAATCTTCAATAACGGGTGATTTGAAATCAGGATCAACCACACGCAGTAGTGCAAGCGCAGTTGACAGTGTACCGGTTGAAACGCCAAAGATCATGAGAGTTCTGAAGAAACGATGGGTTTTATACATCCTTGAACCAACATAGATAACGGCCCAGATCGAGATAACTCCTCCCACAAGTGAAACGATGAGTATCGGCAACCAATAATCCAAAACTACTGCGATAGAAATTGCAGCGATAGCGGCAGTTACCATAATATCGACAAGTAAACCCGAAACCCGGTTCATGGTCATGTTATCGACAATATGATCTGCTTTTATGCCAACCAGGATCTTACGCATTACCATTCCGGTCAGAGCGGCAAAGATGAAGTTGATACCCCAAAGGCTGTCGCCTAATTGGACGCCTGCATCACCGATGAGAGCGAGAAGTTTTGTGAGTCCGAGTAAGGCCAGGAATGATAGGAAATAAGTAAAGATCACCAATCCCATTTGAAGGGTCATGCTATCGATAGCTTCACTTTCACTTGTCAGGTATGAACCTACAGGCAGGGGTTCTTTTCTATCGCGAGAGAAGATACCGCGGCGTGTTCCGCCTTTTTCCATATAGACTAATTCTTCTTTAGAAACCCACTTGTTTCGGATAGCGAAATTGATAAAATAGATTCCACCAAAACAGCAGAGGATAAAACCAATGGCCGCAAAAGTCAGTCCGACTGAGCCAAGACCTTCCAGTGCCATGGTGTTACCCCAAGACATACCAATGGACATTGCTTGTCCCGGACCGAGAACAAAGCCGAGAGGCATGAAAACGCCAAAACTGTGGAAAAGTTCGGGTCTAATAGTATAAATGATTCCAACCGTCAAGAGCAAACCGATGATGATCTGTATAGAGTATTGGTAAAGAATACCAATTGCCATCGGCATGGCACCATCATTGTCTTTTGTTTTAGGTTGAGAATGTTTTAGTGTTAGGACTACAAAGGACATACCTAAAAAGTGGTAAGCCAGATCTTTGAGTGAACCCAGTTCGAATCCCAACATTGGAAAAACATAGTTGTAGAGTGGCAGGAGAATAAAACCGGCCGTCAGAGCATTCGGAATAAGGAATTTCTGAAAGAATTTTACCTTAGAACGAATGAAAGTCGCTATTAATAAAGCGAAAGAAATAATCCCTAAATTAATGAAGACATCCCAATTGAAATGCATATACCCTCCCTGTGTTTGGTGTAAAGGGGTTCGGAGTTCGGAGTGGGGTGTGACGGACCTGTGTGTCCGTCAGAATAAGGAGTAAATCAGAACTACTATCCCTTTAAGCCATTGTCAAATTAGTTTACTAAAAAATATCAATTATTTTGTATTGTCAAGAGGCTTCTTGTAGAATAAATAAAAAGAATCATCATCCAAAGCAAAGCCCATTTGATAGCGCCAGCCATCCATGTTCAGTGCTTCATACTCGTATTGCAGATCATCCATTTTAATGTGATCAATAGATTCCTTCCCTTGAACCGGGATCACAGAATTCAATAAATGCTCGTCATTGACAATACGCAGGACCTTATGGCCCCATTCGGATGATGTCTGTTGTTTCTTGTTTTCTTTCAAGTTCGCCTCTATTAATATTGAAAATAACACTTAAAAAGATGTTAAGCAATTAATATTAACGTGAAACGTGAGACGTAAGACGTGAAATGCGGAGAGAGGGAGAAGGGGGAGAAGATGTGATAATGCGTTATGAACTGTCATCCTGAACGGAGTGCCGCGCCCGCCGAAGCTCCGTTTATAGGAGCGTAGGTTGGAAGGATCTATTCATAATACTAAATAACTATAAACGATAAACGATGAACGATGAGAGAGGGTGCGATAGCCTTCAGTCGGTGCCGACGCAGGAGGTCTGCCGAATGGTCGATGAGCAAGCTC
>Ga0222637_1000282_pt1 | contig 24817 bp, 29 predicted proteins | sample AntAcemetagen143_FD_181149 | JGI IMG/M metagenome (GOLD analysis project Ga0222637, IMG submission 181149) | Saline water microbial communities from Ace Lake, Antarctica - #143 | ecosystem: Environmental > Aquatic > Non-marine Saline and Alkaline > Saline | place: Antarctica: Ace Lake...
CACTAATAATAAAAATAATTTTTTCATTCTTCACCACCCTCTTTTGAATCTTACTTGTACATATTTAATTGATGCTTCTTGCTTATCTCATAATCATAACTAAAATCTAAAGATAAGGTGGTTTCATAAGAAAGTTGATCACGAAGAAATATTTTACAAATCAATAAATCCTCCTGCTTTTTTTCATAAAAGAGTACTTTCTTTCCTTCAGAATCTTTTACAGAACTTTGAAAGTGACAATCTTTCAATTCCTGATTACCTAATTTTCCTCCTTCTAAAACAATTAAATTAGCTTTACCGCTTCCCCTATTTTTCACCATCATTCTAAATTCTGCTTCTGTTCCCGCACTAGAAGGATAAATAACACTCTCTAATTCTGTTACTGCTACGGGTGCGCCTTGCCCAGAATAACTTTTTTTAGGTTGAACTTTACAACCGGAATCATAAACTTCATACAAATTAGGATTAATACAAATCGTATCTGTAAATTCAAATATAGAATCAAAACTCACTTTAGCAAAAAATGGATTCTGGAAACGTTCTGCATTTTCAAAAAGTTCATTTAAAGCTGTAGCATCAAATTCAACAAATATCTTCTCACCAGAAGGACTGATTAAACTCTTACCCATTAAAGAAGGAAAATCATTTGTTAAAGGTGAAGACATCAAAAAGAATTTCTCATCTACCCCTACAATTTTTAATTGTCCATCCTTTAAATCATAAGCTGCTTGATTATCTAACTCTACAATCATTTTAAATTTAGAACCTTGATAAATCTTCTCTGGGGGAGAATTATCTAAAAACCTAATATTTAAAGAACCATAACCTTGTTTAAAATTCTGTATCCCTTGTTGCTGTCCAGAACTAGAACCACAACCTAACAAAAACATAAACAATACCATAATCATTAATATTTTTATTAATTTCATTTTATTAAACTAATTTTTTCTTGATTTGGAATTATTTGTACTTTCTTGAATATCTGATAATCATATTTTAGCACAGCCGTCATTGTTTCCCTTCTCCAATCACCTAACTGTAAATCAGAGTAAGGAAAATTTTCCAAACGACATTGTTTAAATGTAAACCTTTTCTTTTTCACATCAAGATTTTGGATATTATCCGCTTTACAGCTTGGGTCAGAAAAATCAAAATTTCCTGGAGGAAAAATAATTTCATAATTCTCAAGCTTCGTAATCTGGCCAGAACCAAGATTCTCTAACGTCAAAACTAAAACTGGTAAAGGTTTCTTATCTTCAATCACAACATTATCCTTAGTGTGCCCAAAATAATAATTAATTCTCGCAAAATCTTTTGCTGAAAAAGATTGAGTGGCAATATTAGCAGACTTAATCTCTTTTATAATTTCAGCCTTTGTTTCCTGAACTTGTTGATTAGTCATTTCTTCTATTTTTTTCTCAGTACCCATAAATGTCCTTACCAAATAAGATTCAGTAGTTAATCCTGATAATCTTAAAGTAATGTTTAAAGTGTAAGAACCATCTAATTCCTCACCGGGCGTACAAATAAATGTTTCCCCATAATTTTCTTCAGAAATCTCAAATTCAAAAGAAGAATCAAATTCTCCACTAATAACTTTTTTATTCTTTTTATCAGTAAAATCGCACAACACCACTGCTTTAAAAGTTTGTTTGCTAGGATTAACTATACTAATTTCTGCTGAATAACCCCAGGTTGGATCGTATTCAGGAATTAATTGTTCTTTGTTAATTTTTATCTCCGCTTTCATTGGATCTTTAACTGTGGGGGTATAAAATCCCCCTGCAGAATAAGCCAATTTTGCTTCTTCTTCTTTCTGTTCTTTTGTACAATCAGTAAATGCTAAAGTGCCTTTGCTGTACCCTTTTTGTTTACACGCTGCTTCTAACTGTGAATTCTCCTGTCGTTCTTGAATACAAACGGGTAAATCCGTAAAACGTCCCGCCATCATACACTTCAAATTTGACCAAGCAGGATTTTCCAAATCTGGTAACTGCGTTCTAAAATTTGCTTGTGCTTCTTCAAGTTCTCCCACACTGGGCAATAAAGAATCATCATAACCAACATTAGGCAATGAAGGAGCAACAATCACAAAAACGAGATATAATATCCCTAAAACTTTGAAGATTGTCACCAAAAAGTTTAAACTTTTACTATCACTCGCCTCACTTGGTAAAGTTAATAACCCAAAGAAAGCCCACCAAGGCATAAATAAAACTAAATTTTGCATTAATGAAGTTATAGGCAAATTCAAATTTTCAATTAAGAAAGGAATTAACCCTACGTCTAAAAAAAAGAAAAGTACCGGTAAAAATCCATACATTTCTGGCTCAAAGCTTGAACCTTTAGAAAAAAGTCCAAAAATCATTGAAATACCAAAAAGTATTGATAAAAAAACAATTAAAAACTGCGGATTAGGATTTGCTCCAAAAATAAAATACCAAACAAAAAAAACGGTGATAGGAATAAGAATAGCCATCCTTCCCTTTCGATCTTTTTCTAATTTTGCAGATAACGCATAAACTCCTAAAAAACATAAAGTTAAAGAAAAAACTAAAGTTATCGCTGAAGCTCCAGAAGTGATTCTTAAAATGTAATGAAATACACCTAATACTAATAATAACCAACTAATATGCTTTGCTGCTCCTGCAATTTCTTTTCCTGCAACATAAGCCCCTGCAGTTGCTGGGCCCGTTTGACCACCAGTTACAGCACCAGATACAGCATCAGTAATACCCATTATTCACCTCTTTTGTTTAATTTAAAAATATTAATCAAAATAAAATTTAACTTACTTAACTAAGTCAATTTTTATTTCTCTAACATCTAAAGTTTTCTTTGGTTTAACTTTCAAAGCATTATTTCCTTGAACAAGATCATCACTTAAATCCATGGCAAAACTTACTTCTTTCGTATCAAAACCTTTAGTATGACCATTGAAAACTAGTTCCCCAAATTTGTTGGTAACAACATCCACAAAACTCATTTCTAATCTCAACCTTAACTTATCATTGATTACGTTTTGATATTGTTCGTAAGATAATTCAAAATAATAAGTGGGATATTCTATCTCTTTTAGTTTAGATTCAATTAAAACGTGAGATACAATATAGGTTCCTTCATTAGTCCTAAAAATAATCTCATTCTCTCCTTGATAAACTAAACTCGGAGAAAACTCTATAGGAATCAATGAAAGTTCACAATCAGGCACTGCAAAATAAATTTCATTACCATTAATTAAAATTTGTAATTTCCCTACTTCCATAAATTTACAATCAGGTTTAAATTTTAGAATCACTTTTTCCAAATTTTTCTTCTCTGTTTCAGAAACTAAAAAAGTATTTTTTGAAGATTGTGCTTCAACGCTTGTAACATCAGCAACTACTTGAATATTTTCTAAATCAATTACATTTGTTGCCCAAAAAGCCACCCCAATAGAAGAAGCACTAAAAAGCATTTCATTTTCTTCTTGAACTAAATTAGGAGGAATGTTAACTATTAAAGACTCACCATCTTGAACTTCTGATTTAAATAATTCTTCTCCATTTAAAGTTATAATTACTTCTCCTTTAACTTCTTTAACTTTAAAACTTAAAAGAAAATTTTCACTATTCTTTAAATCAGGAACAACAAACTTAAATTTGCTTGCCTCACCAGAAAACGCTCCTTTTTTCGCATAAACAATATTCTTTCCATCAATAACTTTGCTTTCAGTCCTTGTATAAATGTTAACATTAGGTAAAGGATGGTCAAGTTCTTTCTGCCCTAAGAAATCTATCCTTCCTGGAGAAACGGTTAATAAATTTTTCTCAATGACTGCATCATCAAGATCCGTATCATCTATAGTTGTTGGTTCATCTACACCATAATCTTCATCTAATAGTTCTGCTCTTTCGCTAGGAGGCAGTAAAATTACGAATCCAATTAATAATCCTGCGATAATAACTAATAGTACTGCTGCACCAGCAGCACCTTGCCCTCTTTTATTTTTGATTGCCATAGTAATAAATTAATAAATTCTTTTTATATATAAACTATTCGGCCTCGCAAAGGTCGAATACCTAGAAAATGATAGGAAATTTTCTATTGTATTCGGCTTAAGAGAATAAATTATTTATCTAATAACCGAATTATTTTTGGAAATCTAACAATTCCATTCAGACTCATTATTGGGCAAGAAAACTCCCCCGCAGTTTGCGATAAAGAAACCATTTGTTTTAGAAGCTGTGGTTCTTTAACAATAGAAATTCCTGCAATTAGTCTCGAACCATCTTTAATGTTCCCAGTAATAAATCCCCAAAAATCTTTAGAAGCATACGGCTGTTCTTCGAATGGACCTTTTATTACAGCAAGAATGTAATATTGAAAACCATCTTTAGACTCTGAGTTAAAAGAACGATCTTCAAAGCTTGCCATAAATCTAAATAAAAGTGGCCACTTACTCATTTTTTCAGAAGGGTCATCCCACCACTTTTTTAGAGTAAGTAAATTTCTCTTACTCATTCTAGTTTCTTTTAAATCATCTTCTGTAGGAAAATTACTTTCACTCAATTTTGTTAAACTATCATTAAAACTATTTGCATCCCATGATTTATAACTAACTGGTTTCTTTTTAACAATATCTAAAAATATTTTTTTCACATCTTTTCCATTTTTTTTATATTCTTCAAAAGCTTCTCGAAGACATTTATGAAATTCTTGATTCATGGTTTGTGCTTTTATTTGAAATGGATAATCCGTCTGATTAAAAATTGTGTGAGTGGCACTCACTTGAAGCTTTTCCAAATATTCAATAAAATTATTAACTTTTGGACCATATGCCCTGTAAGTAATCTGTTTAACAATAGAAATTTCAGTCCTTGCTTTTAATTCCTGTTCCTTAAGTATGTCAAAAAATTCAGACCAATGCATAAATCTCAAACCATAATTCTTAAAATCATTACTAAGTAAAGCATCTAACTTTTCTTGAGCAATCTCTTTGGCAGTATGCTCATCTTCATGCAAATTATTCTCCAATTCTTCCAACTCTTCAAGTACAGTGATTAAAGATATTATTCCTATTTGCTTATCATTTCCTAAAGCTTCTTTAATTTTTGCAGAGATTGCTTTCCAATTCTTTCCTTCTTCAATCAGATTATGCAATTCGCCTTTCCAAGCAAGAATTCTCACCAAATTATTACCAGCAACTTCAATTTCTGTTTTCAATTCTTCTAAATGTTCCTGTTCTTTTGAAGTAAAATGCGCTTCCTCTAAAGCAAGACAACCCTCTAATCTTTGCAAAAAAACATTAAGTCTTCTTTCAATTCTTTCAGCAAAACGATCCTCTTTCTTAATTCTTTTTTTATAATGTTGAACCAAAACTTCTAAATCCTTATTTTCTTGAGTTTGTTTAAGTAATTTTTCTAATTCCAGAACATCATTTTTCATCTCTTGCAAAACTTTCGTCTGCCTCATCAAATACTTTAAATCTCTATGTAAATACCTACCAATCTTACTGACAACTCTTTTTAAGTCCATGTAAAATAATAAAGATTACTACTATTTAATAATTTTGGAAAATCATCTTATATCAGAACTAAACACAAAACTTATTATATTACAACCATTTCCTTACTTTCATGATAATAATCAATTCAGATTTTAAAAGTGGAATAGTAAAATTAAAAATAACTGAACCAGAAGATCTTTGGTATTTAAGTCATTTAATTGATCCTGGAGATTTCATTAAAGGAAAAACCACTAGAAAAATTAAGATTGGCCAAGGAGAAAATGCTAAAGTTGCCAAAAAAAATTATTATGTTAAAATAGAAGCAGAAACGATTGATTTTGGTTCTTCTGGAGAAACATTAAGAATTAACGGCAAAATTAAAGAAGCACCAGAAGAAATCCCTAAAGATAGTTATCAAGCAATTGCGTTGGAATTAGGAACAGAATTTATTATCGAAAAAGTTTCCTGGCTAGAATATCAAAAACAAAAATTACAAGAAGCTACCGAAAAAAGATATAATTATCTCATTTGTATTTTCGATCGCGAAGAAGCAATCTTTGCCTTAACAAAAAAGTTTGGTTATGAAATAATTTTAAAGATGATTGGAGAAGTAGCTAAAAAAGCACAAGAAGTAGAAATTAAAAAGAATTTTCAACTTGAGATTATTAAATCATTAGAAGAATATAATCAGCGATATTCTCCCGAACATATTATTGTCGCCTCACCAGCTTTCTGGAAAGAAGATTTATTCAAAAAAGTTAGTAATCCAGAATTAAAAAAGAAAATAGTTTTAGCAAGTTGTTCTGATATTAGTGAAAGATCAATAGATGAAGTAATTAAACGTCCAGAATTAGATAAAATTATGGGTTCTTCACGAACTAGAAAAGAAAAACTGTTAATGGACGAACTGTTAAATGAAATTAATAAAAACAATTTGGCAGTGTATGGTTTCGAAGAAGTTAAAAAAGCAATTACTGCGGGAGCAATTAGTAAACTATTAATCACCGATGATTTCATTCAACAAAAAAGACAAGAGGGATATTATTTAGAATTAGATGAACTAATGAAAAAGATTGACCATCTCCAAGGAGAGATCAATATTATTTCTTCACAACAAGAAAGTGGCCAGAAGTTAGATGGCCTGGGGGGAGTGGCTGCCCTCCTAAGATATAAACTAAAGTGGTAATTTAATTCTAAAAGTACTTCTGACTATATTTTGAAAAACCACAACCTTTTAATAGTAGTTCGTTTTACTGATAATCAAGTAACAAAAATTACTTTTGTGAAAAAAAAGGGGGGGGTTTTGAAAAAAATGATTGTAAAAGATGAATTATTAAGTAAGCTTCGGCGTTATTTTGACCTTAATTTATATGAAGTCAAATTATGGGCCGCTTTGTTAAGTAGAGGTGTATCTACTGCAGGAGAACTTTCTGATATTGCTGATGTTCCACGTTCTAGGAGTTATGATGTATTAGAAAGTCTAGAGAAAAAAGGATTTGTAGTAATGAAATTAGGAAAACCTATTAAGTATATTGCTATTCCACCAACTGAAGTTGTTGATCGAGTAAAGAAAAATATGCATGCTAATGCTATGGAAAAAGTAAAAAGATTAGATTCCATAAAAACTTCACCATTGTTAGTAGAATTAGAAAATTTACATACTAATGGAATTAGTTTGGTTGATCCTTCTGAATTAAGTGGTTGCCTAAGAGGAAGAAATAATATTTATAACCACTTAGACTTACTAATTAAAGATGCTAAAAGCAGTATTAATATTATGACTACCGATAAAGGTTTCATGAGAAAAGTTGAAGGTTTAAGGGCAAATTTAGAAATCGCTAAAAAGAAAGGTGTTAAAATTAAAATTTCTGCTCCTTTAACAAAAGAAAATAAAAAGATTGCTGATAGTCTAAAAAGTATTGCTGAAATTAAACATAACGATAAGATTAAATCCAGGTTTATTACTGTTGACAGTAATGATTTAGTCTTTATGATGCTTAATGATACAGAAGTGCATCCAAGTTATGACTTAGGCGTCTGGGTAAAAACACCTTACTTTGCTTCCGCTATGGACCAAATGTTTAACCATGCGTGGGGATTAAAGTAAATTTTTATTTTATTTTTTCTTATTTCTTTCTTATTTTATTCTAAGTTCTCATAATTATTTTGGTTTATTTTAGATTAATTTTATAAATAACTCACCATTCTACTTATCCATGGAACTTAAGTCTTTAATCTCTAAACTTCATCCTTTGGAAAGGCAGGTTTTACCAATCTTAAAATCAGAAACAGAACTTTCTGCAATCGTTAAAATATCTCAATTAGATGAAATCTCAGTGATGCGTGCTTTGCAATGGCTAGAAAATAAAGAAGTTCTTAAAATTGATAAGAAAGAAAAGAAAATTGTTAATTTAGATACTAATGGAATAAAGTATAAAGAAGAAGGTTTTCCAGAAAGAAAATTTCTAGAAGCGCTAACCACAGAATTCCAATCCCTAACTACTATTGCCAAAAAAAGTAAATTAGAAACTGAAGAAATAAATGCTTGTATTGGCATTCTAAAAAGAAAACTAGCCATCGATGTAAAAAAAGAAGAAGAATTAATGGTTAAACTAGGACCACAAGCAGATAAAATTCTAAAAGATGGCACATTTGAAGAACAACTCCTAAAAAAAGGTTTCCCTTTAGACTTAGATTCTATTCAAGATACAGAAAAATTAGCTTTTGATGAATTAAAAAAAAGAAAAAACTTTTTGAAAATTGAAGATGAAAAAAAATTAACTATAACCCTAACTGATCTTGGAAAACAATTAGTTAATGAAGATCTTTCTGGAGAATTTGTAAATCGCTTAACAACAGGTATGTTAAAAACTGGCAGTTGGAAAGATAAAGCCTTCCGAGCTTATGATGTAGAAATTAATGTTCCTAAAGTTTATCCAGGCAAAAAACATTTTGTTAATCAAGCTGTTGAATATGCTAAACAAGTTTGGATTGATATGGGATTTAAAGAAATGACTGGAGATATGGTCGCCACCTCATTTTGGTGTTTCGACTCTTTGTTCGTCCCTCAAGATCATCCCGCTAGAGAAATGCAAGACACTTTCTTTTTGGGAGGAGATTTAGAAAAAGGCCAACTTCCAAATAAAGAACTTTTAGAAAAAGTTAAGAACATGCATGAAAATGGTGGAAATACTGGCAGTAAAGGATGGCAATACACTTGGAGTGACGATATTACTCAAACAAATGTTTTGAGAACTCACACTACAATTTTATCAGCAAAAACATTATCACAATTAAAAAGTGAAGATCTTCCAGCTAAATTTTTCGCTTTGGGAAAAAATTTCCGAAATGAGGCACTTGATTGGAAACACCTTTTTGAATTTAACCAAACAGAAGGAATCGTTATTGATAAGAATGCTAATTTCCGACATTTGTTAGGTTACTTGAAAGAATTTTTTAAAAAGATGGGCTTCCCAAAAGCAAGATTCCGGCCGGCTTATTTCCCTTATACCGAACCAAGCGTTGAAATTGACGTATTCCATCCCATAAAAAATGAGTGGGTAGAAATTGGTGGTGCAGGAATGTTTAGGCCAGAAGTGGTTGTTCCTTTATTAGGAGAAAATATTCCTGTCTTAGCATGGGGACCGGGCTTTGATCGTTTAATCTTGGACAATTATGATATCACAGATATTCGAGAATTGTATAAAAACGATTTAAAACAATTAAGAGAAATGAAAGTGTGGTTAAAATGAAAGTTTATGCATTAAGATTAAAACCAGAAATGGACTTAAAGCAAGAATTAGTTAATTTCACTAAAGAAAAAAATGTCCAAGCAGGATTTATTGTTAGTTGTGTGGGAAGTTTAAAAGAAGCAAATTTAAGAATGGCAGATGAAGATATTATTAAAACATTTAAAGAAAAGTTTGAAATTGTTTCTTTAGTTGGAACATTATCACAAGATGGTTTACATTTACATACTTCATTATCTAATAAAGAAGGACAAACAATTGGTGGACATCTTAAAGAAGGATGCATTATTTACACCACTGCAGAAATTATTATTGGAGAAGAAGAATCATTAACTTTTAATCGTGAAATTGATGAGGTAACAAAGTTTAAAGAATTAGTAGTAAAAACAAATGAATGAAAATGACAAATGCAAAAGAAATAGCGGAATTTTTAAACGAAGAATTAAAGATTTATGATATTGAAGATTCTTCTTGTAACGGATTACAAGTTGAAAATACGAATGAAATAAAAAAGATTGGCTTTGCTGTTGATGCTTGCCTAGAATCTTTTGAAAAAGCAGCCCAAGCAGGATGCCAAATGTTAATCGTCCATCATGGAATGATTTGGAATGGCATTAAATATATCAAAGGCGATACTTATAATAAAGTTAAGTTTTTAATAGAAAATAACTTAGCTCTTTATGCGTCCCATTTACCTTTAGACCGACATGAAACTTATGGTAATAATGGCGTCCTAGCAAAATTATTAGGATTAAATAATATCAAACCATTTGGATATCATAATGGTACGCCAATCGGTTTTATTGGAGAAACTGATACTACTTTAGATAAAATAAAACAAATTATTAAAGAAAATGGCATGCAAAATTCAAGTTTAGATTTTGGTAAACAAGAAATTAAAAAAGTTGCCATTGTCTCTGGTGGTGGATCAAAAGAATCTTATCAAACCATTGCCGCTGGTGCTGATTTATATCTTACTGGAGAATCAGCACATTATCAACATCATCTAGCTAAAGAAAATAATATCAATATCATCTTCGGTGGCCATTATGAAACTGAAGTGTTTGGAGTTAAAGCTCTAATGCCTTTGTTAAAAGAAAAATTTAATGTGGAAACAGAATTTATTGATGTTCCAACTTTAATTTAAAATAAATGAGAGAAAAATTATATGCCAACTATAAACGTAAGCAAGAAAGAATTTGAACAACTTGTCGGAAAAGAGCTTCCTCTAGATCAACTTAAAGATCGAATCAGTATGTTAGGAACAGATTTAGAAAAAGTTGAAAATGATGAGATTGAAGTAGAAATCTTTCCTAACCGACCAGATATGTTATCTGTGCAAGGATTCGCTAGAGCTTTCTCCTCATTCATTGGCGAAAAAACGGGGTTAAGACATTATGATGTTAAAAAAAGCGGAGAAAAAATTATCGTTGATGGTTCTGTAAAAAATGTCAGACCATTTACCGCTTGTGCCATTGTTAAAAATTTACAATTCAATGACGAAAAAATAAAAGAAGTGATTCAAATTCAAGAAAAGTTGCATATTACTTATGGACGAAATAGAAAAAAAGCCGCCATTGGTGTTTATCCAATGGAAAAAATTTCTTTCCCAATAAACTATAAAGCAGATGAACCAAATAAAATAAAATTCAAACCCTTGGAATCTGGACAAGAATTAACTGGCCTGCAAATCCTTTCCCAACACAAAGCAGGGAGAGAATTTGGCCATCTTTTAGAGGGATTAGATAAATTTCCTTTCTTTGTTGATGCTAATAATGAAATACTTAGTATGCCCCCAATTATTAATTCTCATTTAACAGGAAGAATTAGTGAAGAAACAACAGCAGTCTTTATTGAATGTTCCGGATTTAATTATCAAGTATTATCAAAATGTCTAAATATTGTTGTTACTGCTCTGGCTGATATGGGCGGTGAAATTTATTCTTTAGAATTAGATTATGAAGAAGATAAAAAATCCAGCCCCGACTTAACTCCAGAAAAGATGAGACTGGATTTGAAATATATTAATAAATGGTTAGGATTAAGTTTATCTGATGAAGAAGCAAAAAATCTCTTAGGGAAAATGGGTCACGATTATGAGAATGGAATTGTGATGATTCCCGCTTATCGAACAGATATCTTGCATCAAGTCGATCTTGCCGAAGATATTGCTATTGCTTATGGCTATGAAAACTTTGTAGAAGAAATCCCTAATGTGGCCACAATTGGTGAAGAAAATAAACTAGAAAAATTTGCTCGTAAAGTAAGAGAAATATTAGTAGGATTAAAATTGTTGGAAGTAAAGAATTATCACTTAACTACTGCAGAAAATCTTAATGAAAAAATGTTTTTAGAAAATAAACTAATCCCATTAAAGAACGCATTAGGAGAACATAATCATTTGCGTAATGTTATCTTACCAAGTTTGTTATTAAATTTAAAAGATAATCAACATCATGAATACCCGCAAAATATTTTCGAGATTGGCAGAACTTTTAATCATGGCAAAACTGAAACTGGTGTTAAAGAAACTGAAAAATTAGCTGTAGTCTTATGCCATGAAAAAACCGATTTCACTGAGATTAAACAAGCATTAACTGCTTTAATGGATTCTTTAGGTTTAGAAGTTTCAATAAAAGAAACTGAACATCCGAGTTATATTATTGGTAGAGTGGGTGAGATTATTGTTAATGACCTTTCTCTAGGCTTTATTGGCGAACTATCTCCTGAAGTACTTAATAAGTGGGATTTAATGGTGCCTGTTGTTAGCTTTGAATTAGAATTAGAAAAAGTTTTTGATTTGATTTAAAAAAATAAAATAAAAAATAAGAAAAAGAAATTATTCTTCTTTTGTTTCAGCTTCTACAGTTTCTCCAGCGGAAAGTTCTTCTACTTCTTGTTTTTCTTCAACTGATACTTCTGCTACTGTTTCTTTCTTAACTTCTTTCTGTTCAGATTTTGTCTCAGCTTTCTTTTCTTTCTTAGACTTTTCTTCAACTACTTTCTTTTTAGCCTTCCGAATCTGTTTAGGTCTTTCAGTTTGTTTCTTAGATTTCTTATCCCAAACAGCTAATCCTAATTTCTCAAAAGCAGCTTTTACTTCAGCATGAGACGCTTTATCTGCAATCTTGATAACTTCTGCAAGTGGTTCTAAATGTCTGATGTTAACTTTCTTCCTTCGAACGTCACCATCAATCATTACAAATATGTCATCAACATTTTCTACAACAACACATTTTCTACCTGCATCTCTGCCAGCAATCTTTACACAAATCCTTCCAATTTCGTAGATACTCATTTTTTCTCCTCCACTGATTGATGGGCTTTTTGTTGTAACAATTTCCTTGTACATGGAGAACAAAGTACTCCACCATAAGGACGTTCTGGCCTTTTAGCAGTTTTTGCCATAGTCATCATCTTGTAAGGTCGTTCATTTGGTACACCAGCTAACTGTTTCTTACAACTAGCACAAATAGCTTTGCTAGGTTTTCTTTTTCTGTAATGTAATGTGGTCTTCCCACCAGGTGTTTTTACAAACACCCTTCTTAATGTTCTTGATTTATGCATTCCTCTCGGCATTTTAGTTTATCTCCATTATATTTTAAGAAGCTTTTAGAAGTCAATATCTTGACTCGAGTCGCCTCCGAATCGTCCACTTGGGACTATTACACTAGGATTGAATGCTATTTATAAAGGTTTCCAAAATTTGTTTTACAAATTTTGAAACACAAAGAAATTAAAAATTTCTTGTATCCAAGAAAAGTCTTTGCTTTTCTATATGGTTACGTGGTAAATTAAGAATATCAAAGAACAAAGAAATAAGAAAAAATAAAAATACTTAACAGTTACCTGCCGCAGTAGCACTACTAGAATCTAAAATATTTGCACAATCTGCGGGAGCATTATTAAATGCACCACAGATAGCAGTTTTATATGCTTCAGCATTTCTTTCAGTATTTACTTTTACACCGTTAATCATCAAACTTGGTGATCCAGTAACCCCATAAGCTTGAGCACGATTAGAATGTTCTGCTATCAAATCCGTTCCTTTCTCCTGAACACAAGACATCACATTCACATCGTTAATACCTAAAGATTTCATTAATTTGACAGATTCTGTTTTATCACAATCAATATCCCTTGAAGCACCACATTTAGGATAAATGTCATCTACAAAACCAGTTGCATAATCCCAATATTTATCTTGAGCAATCTCTTGAATACAAGCTTGGATTTTATTTTGCTGTGTTTCGTAAGCACCATGCCCATCGTAATAAAGAACTGCTTCAAAATCTGCATCCGCCCCAAGTAAAGAAACTACTTCAGATAAAGGACCCTGAGCTTGAACACCGTAAGGACAATAAGACCAAATAAATAATTCCACTTTAGGATTATCAGATTTAGGTGTTTCAGTAACAGGAGCAGCACTAGAATCCGTTGTGTCAGTTAATAAAGATTCATCCATCTTGATTACTTGTGGAAACAATAACTTACCATCAAGTGTAACATAACTGTCAATCTCTTGTCCAGCAATGTTTAATTTCAAATTATACAGATCTCCTTCTTTAGTTGCAAAAACTAACTGCGCTTCATCGCCTGCTTGTAATAGATTATTGTTAATATAATTAATTGTGTTAGTTGAGATTTCTTCTTCTGATAATCCACCACCAATAAAATTAGAATAATTTAACAATATTAACAGAGCCAATAAAACAACCGTAGAAACTTTCCAAAAACTGACTTTTAATTTCTTCCTAGGTTTTTTCTCACTTTTATGGCCATGATGAGCTTTATGTTCATGATGAACAGGTTTATGATGTTCCTGATGAGATGGTTCAGGAGCTTTAAAAGATTCAAAATCCTTTTTTTCATTAGCTCTATCTTCCGGAAATTCTCTTTCACGATCAATCAAATCATTTTTTTCATCATTTTCGTTCTTTTCAAAATGTGTCATTTTATTACCTCCTTTTTCTGAATTAAAATTAAAACAGAAATTAATAAATTTTTAAAATCTTCCTTAAACTCATACTAAAGATTAACGAAAATATAATGTACAATCCTAACCAGCCTGGTTGCCAACCAAAAATCTTGAATGTTCCTAAAGGCTTTAACTTGTTATAATTGATAGTTATTTGTTTAACATCAGAATGTTCATAAGTAGTAAATTGTTCTTCATACTTTAATTCTGTAGTAATTAAAACTTTCTTAACCCGTTCTTCATCCCCTATTTTAATTGTTAAAGGATGTTCACCTGCCGAACTTTTTAATTCCCAAGTAACTTGCGCATCTTCAATTGTTTGTTTGGATAAACCAATAATTTCTGTTCCCTCACTAGCAAACAATTCCGCTTCTCCTTTAATTCCTTCTAAGAATTCAGCAGTAACACTATAAGTTTCTCCCGGATAAATTGGTTCATAACTAAGATGAGCCGCCATCCAGCCAAAGATAAGTAAAATTGGTAACATTGTAATTAAAGTTGGTTTGAAAGAACTCTTCATGTATTCCATGTTAACTTTCATTGCTTCTTTCTGAACTTTCATCATCTCTGCAGGATTATCACGTAACCCTTTCATCTTTTTCTGAAAGTCTTTCTGTTGCTCTTTCATTTCTTTCATCTTCTTCTGATCAGTAACATATTTGTAAACTAATGTAATCAGTAAAGAAATTGTAATACCTAAAATCAAAATTGCCCAAAACGGACCTAAATTAAGTACCGGCATCAATACCGGATCTAAAAAATCAAACCATGCCATTTTAGTATTTTATTTAATGTATTGTATATAAAGCTTATGGATTTTGAGAGAAAATTGGAAGAAACTGTGCACAATTCCCTAAGTGAAAAATTTGTTTCTCAAGTTTTTATAGCACTTAATTATTTGTAAAAAAATCCCCTCAAAAACTACTCTCAGAAAATAATATAAACTCTTCCACTTTATTGGTAATTATGTGGCTGTTAAGTAAAAAAGAAGTATATGATCAAAATCAAAGAAAAATCATTATCATTGATAAAAGTTCTTTCTGGAAAAAAACGTATAAACATGGGATCATTTCTGATTGGCCGCATGACAAACAGATTAATTTCATTAAAGAAAATATTTTAAAAGTTTGTAATAGAAATAAACTTGCTAAACACTTTCCAGTATTAAAATTTGTTTTAAGTGAAAAAGGTGGTTTTAATAAAATGTCAAACTTTTATCAATTAAAAAAAGGAATACCCACTATTACAATTGCTATTGACTTATGGTCAGATAATTTGTCTGAAATTATTGTTCATGAATTGGTTCATGCGTGGCACGAGAAGATAAGCGGTTATTGTACTTTAAAGAATAAAATTAATCAAAGATTAAAGTACGCTTTGTGGAAAAAGATACGTCCTAAGAAGAACTTTTATCATTTTGTTGATTGGAGAACTTATTTGCAAGATTTTTTTTATGGGATTATTACAGAAGGTTTAGCTAGTTATATTGTATATGAAGAAAGTAATAAGATGATTTTTTCTGAAAAACAGTTTAAACAATTTGAAGGAAAAGCTTGGGCTGAATCTAAAGGATTTTTGTTATTTTACGAGAAAAAATTGTTAGTTTCTAAAAATTTAGATGAAGTTAAGAAAAATTGGAATTTTTTTATAGACCTTAAAAACTCTGCTAAATATTCTATTGGTTTGCATGTGATTTATACTTTAGTTTTTTCTGGAAATTTTAGTTTAGAGAAAATTGCAAAAATGGAATTTTATTCAATATTAAAAAAATATGAAAGTATTATAACTGTTCGGAAATTTGGTAAACCTGTAGTTTCTGCAACCAGTGGAAGAGGAGTTCTTGATTATAAACGAATGATAAATCAGGGTTTGGTATTTTACAATAATCAAGTTAAGTAATAAACTTTCTCACTAAAATTAATTCTTAACTGTAAAATACATCTCTTCTACTTCCTGACAAGAAACATAAAAAAAATGAGCAAAATCAACCCTTTGACTTTTGTCTTCAATTTCTTGACAAGCTTGATAAGATTGTTCTAATCTTCCAGTTAATGAATTAACAGGCTTTGATTTATCTGCTTCAGAAGACACAAACGGTACAAGAGTCACACAAGCGACACCAATAGCGGCCATAATAGTATATTTGCCAAGTCTAGATTTCAATCCTTCTTTAGGTCTTCCAGCATAATCAAGATTATTTCCCATTTTAATTACCTCACAAAACAAATATCACCAAAAAGAATAAAATTACTCCATAAACTTACGCATCGCCGGATGCATGTCCATCATGTGCTGCTTAGCAATCTCTTCATACAACTTGTAGACAATCATTACTGCAAGTAAAATACCAGTTCCACGCGATAAAGCCCCAGTCAAATCAGCAAGTGCTGCTAATAAACCTACAGAGGCACCACCTACAATTGTTAATGGCCAAATGTACCGTGATAAGATTTTCTCTAAAACTCTTTCATCTCTTCTAAAACCAGGAATTTGTAAACCAGAACTTAAAATTTGTTTCGCCTGACTTCTCGCATCCATGTTCGCTGTCTGCATCCAAAAAATTGAAAAAATAATTGAACCCACGACAAATAAAGTCACATAAGTCAAAGCCTGACCAATCATGCTAAAACTAAAACTACCTTTGATAATGTTCTGTACTAAATCTGGAGAATTAACCCAATAAACTAAACCACTAATTGGACTATTACCAGAAAATGTTCCTAACCAGGGATGTCCCCAACGATCTAATAAACTTGCTACTAATTGAATGTTTGCCATTAACGCTGCTACTAAGATTACCGGAATGTTAGAAGTATAAAAGAAATTTAAAGGCCATCTCATTCCATAACCACGAACTTTACCAAAAGACAATGGAATTTCTACTTTCATTGCCTGTCCATATACACAAATTACAAATACTAACACCGTTGAAACTAACGCTGCCAATTGTAAACCCGCAGTTGTAATATCACCTATCGCTAAAGATTGAAATAATGCTGGAATAGCTCCGGCAGCAATTTCTGGATTTGTTGGTGAAGGTAAAAAATTAAACGCTCTGATAAAAATCTGTTGTGCTACACCTGCAGCAATAAATAATGAAATTCCTGAACCAAAACCCCATTTGCTAACAACCTCATCTAAAAACATGATTACTATTCCACCCAAGATTAATTGGAAGATTAGGATCATTTGTAATTCGAAATAAACGGGCATCCCTGCTAAAGCTGGGTTAGGAGCTAAACCACCCATCATAACATAAATTCCACCTTCAAAAATGATAAAAAATATTGCTAATATCTTCTGTAAACCCTGAAACCTTTGTTTACCTTCTGTTGAAGTCATATCTAAATTCAACATTCCCGTTCCAGTTAACAATTGTAAAACAATAGAAGCAGTAACAATCGGCCCAATTCCTAAACTAATTATTGAACCAAAAGAAGCACCTAAAATAATAGATAAGAATTCAAACTGTTGTAAAGCATTATCTCCTAAACCAAATAATGGAATTAAACCCATTACAAAGAAAATAACCAAAGTAATCAAAGTCCATTTAAGTTTCTCTTTAAATGGTAACCTCTTTTGTTTTGGTCCCCGAACTTCGGGCAAATACTGAATTAGTGTGTCCAATAAAGACATTTTATTGCTCTCTTTCTTCTTTAGTTTCCTTTACAGGAACCTCTTTGACAACTGCTTTCTGTTTAGCTTCAGAATTTATTTCTCCACCAGCAGCTTTAACTTTTTCTTCTGCTCTTGGAACAAAATTATCCACTGTAATTTTAAGTTTAAGTTTAGTATTTCCTGAACCTAACAATTTCTGATAACCTAAACTTGAAAGATCAACAACAAAGAAATCATTTTCTTTCTTAACTGAACCTTTCTCTAATAATTTGTTAACTTTCTCTAAAGTAAAATAGCCAACATTAATTGTTTTTTCTTTTTTAGTACTTTTAGCATTCATTCCTGTAAATCCTTTATTTCCTAATTTACTATCTTTAATCCCTGCTTTCTTTTGTCCTGCTCTTTTACCGCTACCAGCGCCACGTCTTTTCTTTCGATGGCCACCACCATGAGTTGTGTGAGCTCTGTACTTTGTAACTTTTTTTCTTTTATTGACAACCATTTTCTTAAAGCATCCTCTTGATTAAATCATTAATTTTATCTCCCCTATTTCCAAGAGCACCACTAACATTAAATGCCATTTTGATACCCTTTCTTCCGAACCCTTTTCTGGGTGGATTTAATCTGAAACAAGGTTTGTACTTTTTACCATTAATTTCTAAATATTTATATGAATATTTCTGTTTAAAATCAGTTAATCTTCCTTGAAACTCTTCTCCACGTTTTGCAACTAATTCATTATATGTTTCTTCATCAAGTTCTCCCCAAGTGATATAATCTTTAACTTTTTTAAGCATACCTAAATTTAAAGGAGTATTTGCAAGAACAACGCAATGATTTTTCCGGTTTAATCTTAACATTTTCAATGTATCTTTAACTGATTGAGTAACATTAACCATTCCTCTAACTAAAATTACCGCCAACCTACCTTTACTTTGGTTAACTTCTTCTTTTACCACAGGCTTTGCCGAGGTACTAGTAGCTTCACTACTTTGTACTTCCTTTTTAGGTGACACATTTTCAGTTTCCATTTTTATTCCTCAGCTTTCTCTTCAACAACTTCTACAGTTTTTTCTGCTGCTGTTTCAACTGCTTTCTCTTCAGATTTTTCTTCAACAGACTCTACAGCTTTCTCTTCAGCTTCTTTAGCAATTTCAGCAGGAGTAGGGATCACTTCAGCTTCTTTCATTTTACCTTCAACAATACCTAACTTCACAACATCTTCTGCTTTGATTTTAATTTCTGATAAATTCTTTAAAGCATCCATTAAGGCTGCTACCATATTTAATTTAACTTTAGTTTGGCCAAAAGTCTTACTCCAAACATCTTTTATTCCTGCCAAAGCTAAAATCTTTGCACATTCTTTTTCTACACATAACCCTTTACCTTTCGGAGCAGGCATTAAAATAACTTTAACTGAACCACATTTTCCCTCAGCAGCAAAAGGCACTGAGTGCGGTTCTTTACAATTACATTCCCAACTTCCACAACCTCTTCTAACACGAATTAAGTTAAGTTTAGCTTTTCTCTTAGACTTATCTCGAGCAGGAACAGTTTCTTTACTCTTACCAGTACCTATACCCACATAACCATTTTTATTACCAACAGCGGCACAAGTTAAAAAATGAATCTTATTACCTTCTTGAGTTTTCTTTTGTGTTTGCCTGAAAATTCTTCTCTGACCGCCACCAAACTTACCTTTAGCCTGACCAATCAATAACAGTTCTTCTTCTAAATTTGGTAAAAGCACATCGACTATTTCCCATTCAAGAATTTTTTCTCCTGACTTGAAAATATCTTCCATATCAATCAATTCTCCATCTTTAACTTTCTTACCTAATTTAGTTACTGGTTTCCATGTATCTATAACCGGAACTACTTCTCTTTGATTTCTTTGATCATTTCTAGAACTATTTCTTTGATTCCTTCTTTGACCAGTTCTTTGATTTTGTTGTCCAGGTCCTTTAGTATCTTTCTTTTCAGCCATTTTTATTTCATTAATTTATCTTTAATTTTGTTGAAATCTTCAACAATTTTATCATTATTTTGAATGTGTTTTCCAGTTAATCTATCTTCATCTGGAAAAATATCTTCATCTCCATGAGGAATGTTAACTCCAGCATCAACTACCCCTTTCAAAAACGCAGTTAATATACTTTTCTTTAAAACTGATTTAAATCCAGAATCTAATATTGTTCCTGGAATGTTTTTCTCTATAACTTTTTTACCAATAAGTAAACCAGTTAAATAAGCAGCAGGCAAATTTTTAAATGAATGATTCCAACCTTCTTTCTTAAGTGCAGAAGAATCAACAGCAATTAATACTTTATCTCCTTGAGGATTGAACTCAATTAATTGAGCAATTATTTTTCGGTTTGTTAATCTTACAATTAATCTTGGTTTTCTAGCTATTAATAACTTTAACCTTTTTGAATAATCGGTTTTTCCTTCTCTTCTTCTTCTGTACAATACTGTTCTAGGTCTTTTTGTTGCCATATTATTTCTCTACTTCTTCTTTCTTCTCAATTAAATGGTATTCTGTTAAATAAAGTTTGATGTGCCTCTTATTTCTGAAAAAGCCACCTTTAACTTTGTTATATAATGCTCGATAATTTTTCACTGACACTAATTTTCTAGCTCTTAATTCTTTCAAAAATACTCTTTGTACCCGTACTTTAGCCATCCACTTTTCTTTTCTACTAACTACGGAATGTTTTGATCCTTTTTTACTACCTTGACCTTTTTGTCTTCCTTTTCTTTTTTGCGTAGCAATCTTTCTAGCTCTGGAACGAGACTGTTCATTCTTTTTAGATTTAACAATCTTCTTAATCGCAATTAACCCTCTTAAATCTGAACGAGTAATCGCTTTTTTAATATCTTCAAGTGCATCAGCTGCAAACTTTACCTTTCTAAGTGAAGTTCCCAAAATGTCCGCTGCTAATCTTTTTTTGCTTTTCATTTTTTATTTTTCAATTATTATTGTTTTTTTATGATTGTTTTTTCAACATCTTTCTTTTGTTTTTTAACTTCTTCTTGATCTTTATTCAAAGAGTCACCAGACGGCGTTACTTTTTCTTCTTTACTCTGTTTTTCACCCTCTTCTTTTTTCTTCTTTTCTTCAGCTCTTTTCTTTTTATCTTCTTCTTTTTTACCTTTTACTTTGGTCTTTTCTTCTTTTATTTTTTTCCTTGCGCTAAATGAATCTTCAATTTTCTTAATTGCATCTGCAACATTTTTAACATTTAATACTGCTATTTTCTTTTCTAAAGCTAATTTTAATAAATCTAATTTTTTCTTATTTCCAATCTTAGAAATCAATGCACCTTGTTTTTCAGGATTTAAAGTCATCAATTCTTTAACATTGTTAACTGTAGCAAATTCTAATCCAGACGAATGTAATCCTCGAACAGCTCTAGGACTTCTAAAGCCGGCACTAACAAGTGTAGGCCTACCTTTATGCATTTGTCTAACTTTTGAATGTTTACCTCTAGGAAAACGCCATCTACTCTTAACCCGAGCAGAAAATTTAGATTCTTTTACTACAAACTTTGATCTACTTTTCTTATTTTTCTTTTTCAATTCCAATAATCTTTCGTTTGTCATTTTTTTATTATTTTTAATTGTCATTCATCATTAAACTACATGTCCTTTCCCGATTTATGAATAATGTAACAACCATCCTGAAATATTCTTGTATCCCGATTAGTTATTCGGCAAAGAGTTTCAATTTTTGCTGCCATTTGGCCTGCTTTTTCTTTACTTGGACTAGTAACCACAATTTCAGTTCCGTCCACTTTAACTTTTGTTCCTTCTATTAAATTAACTTTTCTGGGAACACTTTCACCCAAAAAATTTTTGATAATAAATTCATTCCCTGAAACAGTAACGTTCATTGGAAAATGACCTGAACAAATTTTTAATTTGTAAGTATGCGATTCATTTACTCCCACTAACATATTTTTAATGTGAGATTCGAAAGATCCCAAAACCATTTTTTCTCTTTTGGTAGCTTTATCTGAACTTAAAATAATTTTATTTGAGTCACTGATAATCTTGATTTTAGGGTGCATGAAATTTCTTTCTACTTCTCCTTTTGGACCTTTAACTTTCAAAGTAGATCCGTTAAGTTCTATAGTCACTCCCTCAAGAAGTTCTATTTCTTTTTTCAAATCTGCTTTCATAGTTTAATAACAATAAGCTAAAAGCTTACCCCCAATTTTATTTTCTTTAGCTGAACTTTGAGTTACAATTCCTTTTGAAGTTGAAACCATTAAAATACCAAAATTGTGCGCTGGCAAATAACGTTTTTCCCACTTCTCAAAATTAGTATATTTAGCTGAAAATCTTGGCTTAACAACGCCACATTTGTTGATATTCCCTAAAAGATTTAATTTTAAAACTGTATTTTGGCCTTCTTCTACTTCTTCAAAACTGCCAATATAACGATGTTCATTCATTATTAACAAGATTTTCTTAATCATTTTAGAGGCAGGCCTGATAACTACTTCTTTCTTTCCAATCTTTTCCGCGTTCAATATTTTTGTTAAGGCAGCTGCCAATGGATCGTTCAACATTTTTTTTCTTTCCTCATCATTTGATCGTTATTTTTCATTATTATTTCCCATTCATTATTTAGTTAATTTTTTTAAACTTCGCATAGTGAAGTTCAAAGTTTAACGTTAGTTAAACTTTTTAAACCCTAACCCTAAGGCCATATCTCTAAAACATTGTCGACATAAATGCAAACCATACTTGTTAATATGTCCCTTATTTCTTCCACAATTTTTACATTTCTTTAAAGCAATTCCACAAGATCTCTCTCTAGGTTGATTAAATTTGATATACTTTGCTTTCTTTATAGGTTTAGCATTTAATTGCTTGAAAGCTTTTTGATAATCGCTAGTTGTCATATTCTAAATTACCTCTACTCCAAATTTTTCTTTCATAAAAGCAGTTGCTTCTTCTTTTGTAATTTTATGTTTATTACCAATCTCTCTAGGTTGATATCTTTTTTTCTTCACTCTAAAACCAGGTCTCTCTAAAGTCACTGCTACTTCTAAACCCATAATCTTTAAATCAGGATCATATTCTAATCCCTCAATATCAATATACTCAGGAATACCAAAAGAAAAGTTACCTTGACTATCAAAACACTTTCCTTTTAACTGATTTTCTTTAGCAACCAAAAGTCTTTTTAATAATTCTTCTGGATTCTTTCTAACTGTGACTTTACAACCAATAGCTAATCCAGGTCTAAGACCCCAACCAGGAATTCTTTTCTGAGTAAAAGTTTTTACTGGAACTAAAGGTGATAATTTTTTTAATAATATTAAACCTTTTTTCAACATATCTTCGTTTTTACCTGCACCCATATTCAAAGTAAGCTTCGCTACTTTAATCTCTTTCATCTTGTTCAATTCAGGTTTTGAGTTAGTTTGTTTTTCATCCATTTTTCAATTCATTAATTTTTTATTTCTAGTAAAGCTTTTTCTTTACCAATTACGAATAAGTATTCTTTAGCAGTTTCAATTTCTTCTTTACCTTTACTATAAATTGCTTCTCCTTTCTTAATTTCTTTAAACAATCCTACATCTCCACTATGCTTGCCTTTAGTTAAAAATACTGTTACTCCTTTCTTTAATGGCAAAGTTTCAATAATTTCTAATTGAGGAACTTTTAATAATAATGTGTCTCCCACTTTAGCATCAGTTTTGACAATGATATTTTTCCCATCATGTAAATTAAACTGAATTTTGTCCTTTCCTAAAACAGTTTTTCCCAGTATTTTACAAGGTTTAATTTGACTTTCTTTTTCAGATATTTCAATAACAATTATTCTTCCTTTTCGATCAAATATGATCCGATAAGATTTGTTTGCAATTTTTAACACATCAAATAATCCAATTAAGTACCGGTGATCTTTACGTCTTTTACCATCAACAAGAACTTCATTATTGTTCAATGTTTTTTTAACTTCACTCATTGTTGAAGCTAACTTTAAATGGTCACGAATAATTACTCCTAATGCTAAACCGTTCTCAAATGAATGTGCTCCCGGCCTAGGCCTAGTAATGAACTTATTATTTTTACGATCAATAGCCCAAGTTCTTGGTGATGCAATTCTTTTCAAATGATTCTTCATTTTTTATCCTCAGTTTTAGTTGGTTCTTTCTTAGTTTCAGTTTTACTAACGTCTTCAGTTTTTTTCTCAGTTTTCAATTTATTTTCCAATTTAGCTTTTCTTTTTTTATCACTTAAATCTAAATCAATAATCATTAAATTTGAAGGCATTAAAGGTACTGGCAATTTTGTTCCTTCTTTTTTAATCACTTCAATGCCAGTAATATATACTTTTCCATTTTTTAATTCAACTTTTTCAATTTTACCTTCTTGCTTAGCGAATTTTCCCCGCATAATTCTTGCTTTATCGCCTTTTCTAATTTGAATATTTCTTAACCCATATTTTTCTCTTAAACTGGATGATAAATGGACATGTAAAAAATTTTGTTTAATGTGTAAAGGAGCGTTATACCTATACTTACGTTGCTTTCTAGGTTGAGTACTTCTTTTCCAGGATGTTACAAAACTTGTTTTTACCATTTTCTTTATCTTATATTTTTCATTTAAACAATTATACTGGCAACTTTAGCCACTGCTGGCCAACGTTCAGCTGCTTCTTTAGCAATCGGCCCTTTAAATATTGTTCCTTTTGGATTTCCTTTGTTATCTTTTAAAACCACTGCGGCATTATCTTCAAACTTTACTCTTGTTCCGTCTGCACGACGAAATTCTTTTTTTTGTCGAACAACAATTGCTGAAACAACAGTTTTACGTATTTCTAATTTTCCTTTTTTCACTGAAGCAAAAATCAAATCTCCAACTCCGGCAGCAGGAATTCTACCCTTAACAGTTTTGTGACCTTTAACTGCAATTATCTTAAGCACTTTCGCTCCAGAATTATCGCAAGCGATAATTTGTGCCTGT
>Ga0222637_1000284_pt1 | contig 24760 bp, 23 predicted proteins | sample AntAcemetagen143_FD_181149 | JGI IMG/M metagenome (GOLD analysis project Ga0222637, IMG submission 181149) | Saline water microbial communities from Ace Lake, Antarctica - #143 | ecosystem: Environmental > Aquatic > Non-marine Saline and Alkaline > Saline | place: Antarctica: Ace Lake...
TTCCATATCAGATTGCGTATAATCTTATCCCTCATATAGATGTATTCCTTGGTAACGGTTATACCAAGGAAGAGATGAAGATGGTCAATGAGACCAGGAAGATTTTTCATGATAAGTCTATCGGGATAACAGCGACATGTGTAAGGGTACCTGTGTTTGTTTCGCATTCAGAGGCTGTTAATATCGAGACCAAAAACCCCCTTACTCCTGTTAAGGCAAGGCAGATCCTTAAAAAGAGCCCCGGCGTTAAAGTCGTGGATAATCTTGAAAAATTACAATACCCGATGCCTGTGGACGCAACCGGCAGCTATGATACATATGTTGGCAGGATAAGAAAAGACGAGAGCATAAAAAATGGTTTAAACTTATGGATTGTCTCTGATAACCTATTAAAAGGCGCGGCGTTAAACGCTGTGCAGATAGCAGAGTTGCTTATTAAGAAGTGATAAGATGTAATATCGGAAGGAACGGGTTCCCATGAAAAATATAAAGATAGAAATAGAATATGACGGAACCAATTACAACGGCTGGCAGATTCAACAGAGAAGACCCGATAGCATTAGAACAGAGAAGACGATACAAGGCGTAATAGAAAGAGTTTTAAGCGGTATCTTGCAGGAAGAGATCAAGATAAGCGGTTCAGGCAGAACCGATAGTGGTGTCCATGCCGTCGGACAGATAGCGAATTTTAAAACAAAGTCTAAAATGCCCATGGCTGTTATGCAAAGGGCGCTTAATTCACTTCTGCCAAAAGATATAGTCATAGTAGATATTGAAGAAGCAGGTTTAAATTTTCATGCCCGGTTTGATGCCCTCTCAAAGATCTATCGTTATCAGATACTAAATCGCGCTTATTCTACAGCATTTGACAGGTTGTACCAACTTCACGTTCCTTATAAGCTTGACGCTAAGCTTATGGCTCGCGAGGCCCGTGTCTTAATCGGCAGGAAAGATTTTAAATCGTTTCAGGCAGCAGACAAAAAAGAACGTAATTCCATAAGAAACATAAAGCGGCTCTCTGTGCGAAAAGACGGCACGCTAATAAATATCGATATAGAAGCCAATGGTTTTTTATATAATATGGTACGAAATATTGTTGGTACTTTAATTGAGGCAGGAAGAGGGAAATTTGCTCCCGGAAGCATGCGCAAGATTCTATTGGCAAGGGACAGGACAAAGGCAGGTCCGACAGCCCCGGCTAAAGGCCTTTCTCTTATGCGCGTAAAGTACAGAGGAAAATAGAAGATAGCCATATAAGGTAAAAAATTCCACCTATGAGATAAAGCATGCTAAGCAGCCTGGTAAGTGAGTAATATTTTATTATGACTCAATATGACACTTTTGATCCTTTTAAAAAAGCACTTGACAACCTACTTGTATTTATGCTAAAATCCACGTTCTTTAAGGAGAAGTATAATTATGAAGACATATATGGCAAAAAATAATGAAATAGACCAGAAGTGGTTTATGGTGGATGCCACAAACAAGGTTCTTGGAAGACTCGCAACCCGTATAGCTATTCTTCTGCGCGGAAAACATAAGCCAGAGTACACCCCGCATGTTGATTGCGGTGATGGAGTTATTGTTATAAACGCTAGTAAGATAAGAGTTACCGGCAAGAAGATGGAGGATAAGGAGTATGTTACATATTCAGGATATCCTGGTGGCCGCCGTGTACGAAAGATGGATACTATGATGGAGCGCCAGCCTGATAAGGTAATACGCCAGGCAGTTAAGAGAATGATACCTGATACGCCTTTAGGAAGACAGATGTTAAAGAAATTAAAAGTATATGCAAGTGCCGAACATTCACACAAGGCACAGCAGCCACATGAATTAAAAAATATAATCAAAGGGGAATGAATTAGATGGTAGATGAGGCTATATATAAAGCAACAGGTCGCCGTAAAGAGGCAGCAGCTCGTGTAATATTAAAACCGGGTAGCGGCGCTGTTACGGTCAATAAGAGGTCTTTGGAAGATTATTTCCCAAGAGAGACACTTCGCATGATTATACAGCAACCGTTTGAGGTCTGCGAAATTGTCGGAAAATATGACGCAGTCGTACTTGTAAGAGGCGGTGGCACATCTGCGCAGGCAGGAGCGGTTCGACATGGAATCTCAAGAGCTCTTGTTGAATTTGATGAAAACCTTAAGCCTAAGCTTAAAAAGGCAGGTTTTATGATGAGAGACCCTCGTATGAAAGAGCGTAAGAAGTATGGCCAAAAGGGTGCCAGGAGGAGGTTCCAGTTCTCTAAGCGTTAATATATTGAATTTGGCCCTTTCCCTGGTTTTAAGGGTCAAATGGGCAATGTAAGCCTATACTTTGTTGATCCCGTCCTCCCAGATAGAAGGAAGTAGGCGGGGATTATTTTATCGATTGACAAGATAGGCTTTTTTGTTTTATAATCATAGACTATATACTATAAATAAGTATAGGTGCAGTTAAAGATATTCTAGGAGCCTGATATGGTAAATATAGCGGTCTGCGGAGCAACAGGTTATACAGGTTACGAGATAATAAAGATATTATTGAGGCACCCAAAGGCGGATATCAGGGTATTGACAGCAAAGCTTGATAAGCCTATAAAGATATCAGATGAATTTCCTGATCTTAAGGGCAAGATTGACCTTATCTGCGAAGAGCTTGTAATAAGCAGTATCCTGAAGAAGAAGGTAGATGTTATCTTTTTAGCGCTTCCACATAGAGTATCCATGGAGTATGCAACTAAGTTTATTGATAAAGGCAAGATAGTTATTGATCTGAGCGCGGATTTTAGATTAAAAGACGTTAAGGTCTATGAAAAATATTACGGACAGAAGCATATATATAAAGATTACATTAAGAGTAGTGTTTACGGGCTTCCGGAATTATATAAGGATAGCATAAAAAGGACAAGGTTTGTAGCGAATCCGGGATGTTACCCAACAGGCTCTATACTTGCCTTGGCACCATTGCTTGCGAATAATAAGGCTGCTGGGGATACTATTATACTTGACGCAAAGAGCGGGACAACCGGCGCCGGAAGGAAAGCGGCACTTGGACTTATCTTTGGGGAGGTTGCTGAGAATTTAAAGGCTTATAAAGTGGGCGTTCATCAGCATGTACCAGAAATAGAACAGGAGCTTAGCAAGATAGCGGGAAAGAAAGTAGATATGCTCTTTACGCCGCACCTGGTGCCTATCAGAAGGGGCATTTTAACAACAGCATATGCAGCGTTAAAAAAGAAATCCGATCTTTCATCGTTAATCAGGCTCTATAAGTCGTTTTATAAAACAGCGCCTTTTGTAAAGATATACGATGAAGGCCTTCTCCCACAGGTACATGATGTGGCAAATACAAATTACTGCTGTATAGGCATTGCGCTCTCTCCCGATAAGAAGAGGGCTATTATAGTTAGCGCGATAGATAATTTATTAAAAGGGGCAAGCGGACAGGCTGTACAGAATATGAATATCGCCTGTGGCTTCCCTGAAACAATGGGTCTAGAGTAGATGAAGAAGATTAGAGGTGGTATTACAGCACCAAGAGGTTTTTTTCAGGCAGGTATCCATTCAGGGATAAAAAGTAAGAATTTGGATCTCGCGCTTATATTATCCGAGGTTCCCGCAGTGGCGCGCGGCCTTTTTACATCAAACAGTTTTAAGGCAGCCCCGGTGGTGTTGAGCAGAAAATACCTTAATATGAAGGCCCACAAGGCGGTTATTATAAATTCAGGAAACGCGAACTGCCTAACCGGTAAAGCCGGTATTGCTGATTCTGTTAAAATCTCAGATGAACTTAGTTCTTTGATAGGATGCAAAAAAGAAGAGGTCCTGGTCTGTTCAACAGGGATCATTGGCAAGAGGCTTCCTATGGGTAAGATAGAAAGAGCCCTGCCTTTGCTCATCTCTTCATTGCACAGAGCAGATTCTAAAAAGGCAGCTAATGCCATAATGACAACAGATACATATCCGAAAGAGATATCTTACAGCGTAAAGATAGGTGGTCGGAGTATAAATTTAGCCGGTATTGCCAAGGGTTCGGGCATGATAGAGCCGAATATGGCAACGATGTTAGCGGTGGTTACAACAGATATAGGAATAAAAAAGGGACTGCTTAAGAAGGCGCTTAAAGAAGCGGTTGGTGAATCGTTTAACTCGATAACCATAGATGGGGACATGAGCACCAATGATATGATTATTTCCATGGCAAACGGATTATCAGGGGTAATGATATCCGGCCCTGGCAAGGCCTACACACAGTTCGTAGAAGCGCTTAAGGTGCTATGTCTCGATTTAGCAAAGATGATCGTCAGAGATGGTGAAGGCGCTACAAAGTTTATAGAGATAGATGTAATGGGCGCTAAAGATGTTTTCCTGGCGAGGGAGGTCGGTTTAAAGATCGCGAATTCCCTTCTTTTTAAGACCATGTGTTATGGCAGTGATCCGAACTTTGGAAGGGTAGCTGCCGCATGTGGCGCGGTAAGCAAGCCTATAAAACCTGAAAGAGTAGATATATATCTTGATGGAAGAATAGTCGTGGATAAGGGTGTTGCTCTTACGCAAAAGCTGCCAAGAACTATTTTTAAGGGCAAAGAGTTGATGGTCGCTGTTGACCTGAATTCAGGTAAAGAGCGCGTAAAGATATATACATCTGATCTCAGCCCCGAATATATAAAGATCAACGCTGCCTATAGCTAAAAATTTATTAGCTCCGGTGTTTGATGCTAGGTTATTGGTTATTGCAAAATACTTAAAAACTCTACACTGAGAAGCGAGAACCGAATATAATGAGAGAACAGATACTTAAGGATTCAGCAAAATATATAGAGCAGTTTAAGGGAAAGATTTTTGTTATAAAGTATGGTGGTAGTATGCTCGATGATAAGCTGCTCTCTGACTCTGTTCTTGATGATATTGTCTCTTTTTATAATAATGGCATAAAGATAGTCTTTGTTCATGGAGGCGGCGCTGCGATAAGCGCCTTGATGCAGACCAGAGGCAAGGAGCCGAGATTCGTAGATGGCCTAAGAATTACAGATAGAGAGACAGCGGAAATTGTAGATGACGCGCTTACATCCGTTAACAAGAATTTTGTTGAGCGTATAAATTTCAGAGGTGTCCCGGCAGAGTCTATAGTAAGCAGCAAGAGCCTTACAATCAAGGCAAGAAAAAAGCAGGATGCTATTTCAGAGAATTTTTTAGGTGATGTAGACTCAATAGTTACCGGATATATAGATCAAGCTTTATTTAATAAGGCTATCCCTGTTGTATCACCCGTAGGATACGGCATCGACAAGAAGCCTTACAATATAAACGCGGATGTTGCCGCTGCGGAGATCGCACCGGCTATTTCCGCGGAAAAATTGATATTATTGACAAATGTAAAAGGTGTCATGAAAGATAAGGATGATGAAGGCAGCCTTATATCTCATATAAATGAGGAAGACACGTTTGATCTGATTAAAAACCATGTCATAGAAGGTGGCATGATACCAAAGGTAAGAGCAGGCATACAGGCCCTGGATAAGGGTGTAAAAAAAGTTCATATTATAAGCGGAAAGATACTGCACTCGCTTTTATTAGAGGTTTTTACTAACGAAGGTATCGGAACTGAGATTGTGAGGTAGATTAATTATGGAAGATACGCAAGGAGTAATCAATCTTTGTAATACATATGTATTAAATACATATACACGGACCCCGGTAGTTTTTGTAAAAGGCAAGGGTTCGTATCTATGGGACGAAGAAGGGAAAAGATACCTGGATTTCTTTCCGGGGTGGGCTGTAAGCGGGCTTGGCCATTGCCACAAGAGAGTCGTAAACGCGGTTAGCAGGCAGCTCAAAGAAATTATCCATGTATCGAATAATTATTATAGTAAACCGCAGTCACAACTCGCGGAAAGGCTATCGAAAAACTCTTTTGGCGGCAGGGTCTTTTTCTGTAACAGTGGTGCGGAGGCAAATGAGGCTGCGATAAAACTCGCACGTGCCTATGGTTCCGAAGAAGGAAGATATAAGATAATCACAATGGATAAATCCTTCCATGGAAGAACCTTGGCTACACTTACAGCAACGGGCCAGGATAAGGTGAAGAAAGGGTTTGCACCCTTACCGGAAGGCTTTGAACACGTGCCGTTTAATGATATTAGCGCGCTTAAGGAAGCTATTGATGATATTACAGTCGCAGTGATGATCGAACCTATTCAGGGTGAAGGCGGTATAAATATTGCTGATAATGATTACATGAAAGAGCTTAGAACCTTATGTAACGCGAAGGATATATTGTTGATATTCGATGAGGTGCAGAGCGGCATGGGCAGGTCCGGTAAACTCTTTGCGTATCAGCATTACGGTATTTTACCTGATGCTATGACCTTAGCAAAGAGTTTAGGCGGTGGCTTCCCAATCGGTGCTATGGTGGTAGCTGACAAATTTGTTGACTGTTTAAAGCCTGGGATGCATGCCTCCACTTTTGGTGGAAGTCCGATAGTATGTGCCGCGGCAAACGCGGTACTTGACGCGATTGAAAAGGATAGGTTGCTTGAAAACGCGAACAAGATGGGGGATTATCTTCTTAAACAGCTTAACAGGCTAAAGAGAAGGTACCCTAAGATAATAAACAATATAAAACATAAGGCGCTTATGATCGGCATAGAGCTTAATATAGAGGGCAAGGATATTGTTGATAGATGTTTTAAGAGGGGGCTGTTGATTAATTGTACGCAGGTAAATATATTAAGGATCATGCCCTCTATTGCCGTTAAAAGATCCGAGATAAATAAGGCTGTTAAGATACTATCAGAGGTAATCGCAAAATGAGAAAAGATCTTATATCAATAAAAGACCTATCGATGGATGAGATAAATAGTATTCTTGATCTCGCTCAGTTGCTAAAACTAGATCCATCCGTATACTATGGGAAGCTTAAGGGCAAATCTTTAGGGCTCATATTCCAAAAACCATCTAACAGGACAAGGGTCTCCTTTGACGTAGGCATGTACCAGCTCGGTGGACATACTGTCTATCTTGGCCCGGATGATATAAAGCTTGGCGTAAGAGAGGAAACAAAAGATATTGCGCATACATTATCAAGATACCTTGATATTATTGTTGCTAGGACTTTTTTGCATCAGGATGTGCTTGATCTTGCGGAGAACGCTACTGTGCCGGTCATAAATGGCTTAAGTGACCTTTTGCATCCGTGCCAAGGATTGGCGGACTTATTTACTATAAAAGAGAAATTCTCTAAGTTTAAAGGCCTTACTCTGGCGTTTATCGGTGATGGAAACAATGTGTTTCATTCGCTTTTATACGCTGCTTCAAAGTCAGGTATAAACATAAGGCTAGCTTCACCAAAAGGTTACGAACCTGATAAGGATATACTTGAGCAGGCCAAGAAGATAGCGAAAGATTCCGGTTCAACGATAGAGGTTGTTGAAGATAAGTATCAAGCAGCGACCGGTGCTGATGTGCTATATACAGATGTCTGGGTGTCAATGGGCCAGGAGTCAGACAGAAAAAAAAGATTAGAGGATTTTCATGATTTTAGGCTTGATTCAGACCTTCTCGCTAAAGCAAGGCCTGAATCAGTTGTAATGCATTGCCTGCCCGCTCACAGGGGTGAAGAGGTGACAAGCGAGGTAATAGACGGGCCCCATTCAATAGTCTTTGATCAGGCGGAGAATAGATTGCATATTCAAAAAGCGATATTACTTAAATTGCTAAATAAAGATTAAATCGCAACCATCAAGCGTTTAATTTTTAGTACAAAATAGAGGAGTCTTAGATGGGTAAAAAGATTATATTAGCATATTCAGGCGGACTAGATACATCCGTTGCTATAGGATGGCTTAAAGAGAGGGGTTTTGATGTTGTAGCCTGTCTCGTTGATGTTGGCCAAAAGGGGGATTTTGAAAAGGCAAAGAAAAAAGCCAGAAAGATAGGCGCGTCAAATGTATATGTTGTCGATGCCAGAAAAGAGTTTATTAATGATTTTATATTTCCCGCGTTGAAGGCAAACGCTGTATATGAAGGTAAGTATTTTCTGGCTACAGCTCTTTCAAGACCGCTAATAGCAAAGGTGTTGGCTGAGGTAGCGAATAAGGAGAAGGCCAAATATGTAGGCCACGGTTGTACGGGTAAGGGTAATGATCAGGTCAGGATTGAGGTTTCATTATCCGCTCTTTCAAAGGGGCTAAAGGTTATTGCCCCGGTAAGAGTATGGGATTTCGCGTCAAGGGAAGCGCAGATAAGGTATGCAAAGACCCATAAGATTCCGGTTACAGCAACAAAAAAGAGTCCATATAGTTTTGATGAGAATCTGTGGGGCATAAGTATAGAATGTGGTGTTTTAGAAAACCCTGATACAGAACCCCCTGAAGACGCGTATCAGATTACAAATGACCCCAAAAAAGCGCCAAAGAATCCGGTATACGTGACTATCGGTTTTGAAAAAGGAGAGCCACGTAGTTTAAACGGTAAGCGATACTCACCCATGGAGATTATTAACAAGTTAAATGCCATAGGTGCGTTGCATGGTGTTGGCAGAAGTGATATGGTTGAGAATCGGCTCGTTGGCATTAAATCGAGAGAGATATATGAAGCCCCTGCGGCGTCTATACTTCACACTGCGCATAAGGAGCTTGAGGCGCTTGTTCTGGATAGAGAGGTCTTGCATTTCAAGGATATGATATCATTAAAATATTCAGAACTTATATATAACGGACTCTGGTATAGCAGGCTACGAGAATCACTTGATAAATTTATTGAAAATACTCAGAAGGCCGTTACCGGCGATGTAAGGCTTAAGCTATACAAAGGCAGCTCTTGTGTAGTAGGGCGAAGATCACGGTTCTCACTTTACAGTGAGAAGTTAGCAACGTATACCAAAGAGGATAAGTTTGACCATACGGCAGCGGAAGGTTTTATAAAGATCTGGGGCCTTCCTTATGAAAAGCGGTAATTAGAGTAATAGGTCATAGGTGTTCGATTATCGGTTTTAGCCGATAATCGAACACCAAAGACCGTAAACCGAGGTGTTATAATGGTAGATAAAATGTGGGGCGGAAGGTTTAAGCGGGAGCAGGACCTCTTATTTTGGAAATTTCAGAGCTCTATAGATTGCGATAAGGAGTTGGCTGTCTATGATGTTAGGGGGAGTATAGCGCATGTAAAGATGCTTGGTAAGACTAAGATTATACCTGCTAAACCCGCTAAATTGATCGCTAGCAATCTTGCGAAGATACTAAAGGAGATAGAAAATAATTCCTTTAAGATAGATTCATCGGCTGAGGATATTCATAGCGCTATACATATTGCGCTCAAGAAGAGAATAGGAGATGCAGCGGATTATCTTCATACAGCAAGGTCCAGGAATGACCAGGTTGTGCTTGATCTTAGGATGTACGCGAAAGATAAGACCTCTCTTTTAGTGGAGCTTGTAAAGAAGCTTCAGGCCGCGCTGCTTAATATATCAAAGGAACATATAGACGTTATTATACCGGGGCTTACCCATACTCAACATGCTATGCCGATTTTATTGTCGCATCAACTGTTAGCATATATTGAGATGCTAGAGAGGGATAAGAAAAGATTGCTTCAGGCAAGAGAAAGATGTGATGAGATGCCTCTTGGCGCATGCGCCTTGGCAGGCACTTCGTTTGCTATTAATAGAGAATATGTAGCTCAATTGTTAGATTTTAAAAAAATAAGCCAGAATAGTATAGACGCGGTTAGTGACAGAGATTTTGTTCTGGACATCTTATCTGCGATAGCGATACTCTTTATGCATCTTTCCAGGTTTTGTGAAGATATGATACTTTTCTCAACGCCTGAGTTTAACATAGTAGAGATCGGAGAGGACTATTGCACAGGCTCATCCATAATGCCTCAAAAGAAGAATCCCGATGCCCTGGAACTTATAAGAGGAACAGCCGCGAGGGCATATTCAAATTTGAGCTCAGTAATGGTTATGATGAAAGGCCTGCCCCTTTCTTACAACAGAGATATGCAGCTTGACAAGAAAGAGCTTTTTGATTCTGTTAAGATGGCGGAAGATGTTCTCACAATAACCTCCGGCCTGGTAGGAAGCATAACGATAAGTAAAAATAATATGCTTAAGGCTTTTAAAGACGATGAATCTCTTTTTGCGCTTGATATAGCGGACTATCTTGTTAGAAAGGGGTTGACATTCGCTAAGGCACATACCCTTACAGGTAAGATTATCGTATATTGTGTTGATAAGCATTTAAAGGTTTCCGCGTTATCATTAGATGAGCTAAATAGCTTTGCTAATAAGTTTGATGCGAGTTTTTATAAGGAGCTCGATGCGAAAAGGTCTGTAGCAAAGAAGATCTCTGCTGGAAGTACAAATCCCATCTTTGTAAGAGGGCAGATTAACAAATGGACAAAAAGACTTAAGGATAAATAAGATGCATTATTTTAAATACAATAAAGCTAAACTTTATTGTGAATCAGTATGCGTAGAGAAAATAGCTAAGGATGCGGGTACACCGTTTTATCTATACAGCTATAAGACGCTCATAAGCCATTACATGAAGATAAAAGAGGCGTTTAAAAGTTTAAAACCGGTTATCTGTTTTTCTATGAAATCTAACTCCAATCTTTCTGTATGTCAAGCACTCCTAAAAGCCGGTGCCGGGCTTGATATAGTTTCAGGCGGTGAGCTCTTTAAGGCCCGAAAGCTAGGTGCTGACCCTAAAAAGATCGTATACGCGAGTGTGGGTAAGACAGCTACGGAGATAAATGACGCGCTTAAGGCAGGCATACTATTTTTCAATGTAGAGAGCATGCCTGAGCTCGCGCTAATAGACAGGTTATGCGAGCGCATGAAAAAAAGAGCAAAGGTTGCGATAAGAGTAAATCCGGGCGTAAAAGCAAAGACTCATAAGTATATTACGACAGGCACAAAGAGTAATAAATTTGGTATAGATGAAGATACTACCTTGCGCATATTTAATAATAGCGTCAAATTTAAGCATATAGATATAATCGGTATACATATTCATATAGGGTCACAGATTATTCAGGTTGACCCGTTTTTAAAAGCTATAAGAAAAGTATCATCCCTGATAGGTGTTATACGTAAGGCAGGTCACAGGGTCGATTACCTGAATATCGGTGGCGGACTTGGGATTGTCTATAATGATGAAAAACCGCAGACTGCGAAGGATTTTGCCAAGGCTGTAATACCCATGCTTAATAAGTTGAATGTAAAATTAATACTCGAACCGGGTAGATTTATATCAGGCAATAGCGGTATATTAGTTACAAAGGTCTTGTATGTGAAGAAAACCCTGGGCAAAAGCTTTATGATAGTTGATGCCGGCATGAATGACATTATGCGTCCAAGCCTTTATGACGCCTTTCACGAGATACTTCCTGTTGTTCGTGGTTCTTCAGGACAAGAGAAGCAAAAGTTTGATGTTGTAGGGCCGATATGCGAAAGCGGGGATTTTATTGCTAAAGGCAGAAAGCTTGTCCCCGCAAGCGAAGGAGATTTTTTGGCTGTTATGAGTGCTGGCGCTTATGGATTCTCTATGTCGAGCAATTACAATGCTCGTCCGCGCGCAGCAGAGGTTATGGTCATAAACGGAAAATATTATATTGTTCGAAAGAGAGAGTCGTATCAGGACCTTGTAAGGGGAGAAGTGATTCCGAAGGTGTTGAAAACAGGTAAAGGTAAAGGTTAAGGTAAAGGAAGTTTATATCATGAGGATATGAATTTTATTTTTTTACCTCTACCTCTATCTTTACCTAAAACTAAGCGAGTTTATATGAGTGCTATAAAATTCAGCAAGATGGTAGCGACAGGCAATGATTTTATTGTTATAGATAATAGAAAACAGACTTTAAAGCGTCTATCAGAGCTTGCGCGCAAGCTCTGTGACAGAAAATTCGGCATTGGCGCTGATGGACTCTTGCTTGTGGAAAGATCGAAAATAGCGGATTTTAAGATGCGTATTTTAAATCCCGATGGTACAGAGCCTGATATGTGTGGCAATGGATCGCGTTGTATAGCGCTATATGCTAAGCTTAATAAGATAGCGCTATATACGATGCGAATAGAGACAAAAGCGGGCTTATTGAGCGCAAAAGCAGGTAAGTCGAATGTAAAGATAAACATGACAGATCCTAAAGATATGAAATTAGGTATTGATCTTAAGCTAAAGAAGAAGGCTTATAAGCTTCATTATATTAATACCGGTGTGCCCCATGTTGTCTGTTTTATTAATGATATAGAGTCCCTGGATCTCATATCTTTTGGTAGTAGCATCAGATATCATAAAATTTTTGCCCCTAATGGTACAAATGTAAATATTGTTTCTTTTAAAGATAAGAGATCTATTTTAGCAAGAACCTATGAAAGAGGCGTAGAAGATGAGACATTGGCTTGTGGCACAGGTTCTGTCGCGTCAGCTGTTATTTCAGGTGTTGTTAAAGGTTTAAAATCCCCTGTAACGGTTTGTACCAGGGGGGGGGATCTTAAAATATATTTTACAGTGAAAAACGATATTATCTGTAATGCTTTTCTAGAAGGTCAAGCAAAAGAGGTCTTTAAAGGACAGATAAAGGTTTGATAAAATAAAGGAGTTTACCATGTTTAAAGGTTCAATGGTTGCTATAGTGACACCGTTTAAAAATAACGGTACAGAGCTAGATGAAGTAAAACTTAAAGATCTAGTCAACTTTCAGATAAGTAATAATACCTCTGTTATTGTCCCATGTGGCACAACAGGAGAGTCAGCCACATTGTCAATCGAGGAGCATGAGAAGGTAATAGATATAGTGATAAGCACGGCTAAAGGCAAGGCCAAGGTTATGGCTGGTACAGGTTCTAATAATACAGGTGAAGCTATAGAGCTTACAAGGCATGCTAAAGAGGTTGGAGCGGACGGGGCCTTGATAATAACACCATATTATAATAAGCCTACGCAGGAAGGTATATACCGTCATTTTAAGGCACTTTCCGATTCAGTAGATATCCCTCTTATCGCGTATAATATAGCTTCTCGCACAGGAACGAACATAACGCCTGAAACTATACAGCGCTTATCTACCCTAAAAAATGTGGTAGCGGTTAAAGAAGCGAGTGGCAATTTGAATCAGATGGCTGAGATAAGATGTATCTGTGATCCTGACTTTGACCTTATATCAGGAGACGATTCACTAACGCTTCCGGTGCTTGCTATTGGTGGATGTGGTGTTATATCTGTAGTAGCTAATATTATACCAAAGGACGTCTCTAATATGGTCTCCGCTTTTCTAAATGGTGATATTGAAAAAGCAAGAGAGCTTTATTTTAAGATGCTTCCGCTTGTCAAGGCGATGTTTATAGAGACAAATCCAGCGCCTATAAAAACCGCGATGAAAATGCTAGGTATGATAGAATCGGATTTGAGATTACCGATGTGTGGCGTTTCAAAAACAAGCGAAGAAAAGATAAGACTGGCTTTAAGTGAATATGGTTTAATATAGAAATTGGTAATAAGGGTTAAAATAATTGCGAGAAACGCTTGCCATAAAAATCCAAGCACCAATTGCGCAGGGACGCAAAAATTTTCCCAGCGAGAAATTTTTGCTCCGTTTCATTTTTCGCTCTCGCATAGAACTTGATTAGGGCGAACCATGCCCGCTCGAAATGAAAAGGCCCCGCTTGAATTGGTGCTTAGATTTTTGCTCAATTATATGAAATTATTTATAAAAAAGAGAGTTAAGTATTAAATTAAGATAGGAGTAAGATATGAATATAAAAATCGCAATCGCGGGATGCTGCGGCAGGATGGGCAGAAGCATAGCTTCTCTTGCTTTGGCAGATAAAAATTTTGAAATAATAGGCGCGACAGATATGAGATCCCACCCGGATATCGGCACAAGCCTTGGCAAGATTATTGGTAATGAGGCCCTTGATATAAAGATACAGGATGATCTGAGCGTAGCTGCGAAAGGTGCGGATGTAATAATAGATTTTACAGCGCCTATCGCGACCCTATTAAATCTAAAGGTTGCCAGAGACGAAAAGATCCCAATTGTTATAGGCACTACAGGACTAATGGATGAGGAACAGCGGGCTATAGAATCAAGCTCTAAGGTTATACCTGTGCTTGTTTCTTCTAACATGTCTATCGGCATAAATCTACTTTTTCGTTTAGTACCTGAAGTAGCAAGCGCGTTAGGAGAAGATTATGATATAGAGATAATTGAGGCCCATCATAATAAAAAGAAAGACTCTCCGAGTGGCACCGCGATGACTCTGGCTCAGAGAATAGCAGAGGCAAAAGGGAAAAGAGTAAAAGATGTTGTGGTATGTGGTAGAGAGGGCAATGTAGGCCAGAGGAGCAAAAATGAGATAGGCATACACGCGGTACGTGCAGGTGGCATCATAGGCGAGCACACAGTAATCTTCGCGAGCAATGATGAGAGGATTGAGATAACTCATCGTGCTAGTTCACGTGATATACTTGCCAAGGGCGCTTTGTGTGCCGCGAAGTATATTGTAGAGAAATCACCGGGCTTGTATAATATGCAGAACGTAATAGAAGGAGTTTAAGTTATGATAAATGTTGATACATCAAGCAGGCTTAAGAAATTACCACCGTATCTTTTCGCTGAGATAGACAAAATAAAGAAGAAGGCTATTAGCGAAGGTAAAGATATAATAGACCTGGGTGTAGGTGATCCTGACAGGCCTACGCCGATGCATATTATAGAGCAGCTCTATGAAGCTGCGAAGGATGCAAAGAACCACCGTTACGCTATGGATATGGGGCTTCTAAAGTTACGCGAGACTATAGCGACATGGTATAAGCGGCGTTTTGACGTGGAGCTGGATCCTGAGTCGGAGGTCTTGCCTTTAATAGGGTCCAAGGAAGGCATAGTGCATATGCCGCTTGCTTATGTAAACCATGGGGATGAGGTATTGATACCGGATCCTTGTTACCCGCCGTATAAATCAGGAACTATATTCGCGGGCGGGGTACCTTATCTTATGCCGCTTCTTCCTGAAAATGATTTTCTCCCCGATCTTGGCGCGATAGACTACCAAGTTGCAAGAAGAGCAAAGATTATGTTCTTAAATTATCCTAATAACCCTACCTCGGCAGTAGCTACAGAAGAGTTTTTTAAAAGAGTAATAGAGTATGCAAACGAGAATAATATTATTATATGTCATGATGCTGCTTATTCTGAGATGTCATACGATGGCTATAAACCCCCTAGTTTTCTTGAATTTGAGGGCGCTAAGGATGTAGGCGTTGAGTTTCACTCTTTGTCGAAGACTTACAATATGACCGGCTGGAGGCTTGGTTTTGTATGCGGTAAAGCGGATGTGGTATCAGCGTTGAGAAAAGTGAAATCTAATATAGACTCAGGCATATTCCAGCCCGTACAATTTGCCGGCATAGTGGCTCTAGAGAGCGACCAGTCTCATATAGATAAGCTAAATGCTATATACCAGAGAAGGAGAGACGTCTTAGTCGATGGTTTAAATTCTATCGGCTGGAAGGTTAAAAAACCCAAGGCTACGTTTTATGTATGGATACCGGTACCACCGGGGTATACCTCAAATGAGTTAACAAAATCATTACTTGAAAAAGCAGATATAGTTACAACCCCCGGCGTAGGTTTCGGGCCTAATGGTGAAGGTTATATAAGGATAACATTGACTGTGCCGGAAGAGAGGCTTCAGGAAGCCGTAGACAGGATAAAGAGGCTGCATCAATGAGCAAGGTCTATATAGGCATAGGTTCAAACCTTGGTGACAGGCAGCTCAATATCGATAAGGCGTTAGAGAAGTTAAAGTCGAAAAAGAATATTCAGCTCGGTGAGATATCATCTGTCATAGAGACTTCTCCTGTAGGTGGTGTCAAACAGCCTGATTTTTTAAATGCTTGTTGCAGGATAGATACGACTCTCTATCCCGATGAGATTCTAACCGCGCTTAAGTCTATAGAGCGTGAGATGGGAAGGGGCAGGGATTCTATTCCAAAAAAGCTAAGCGTAGAAGAACAGTTGAAGGTGCTTGAAGAAGGTAGGCCCATCGAAAGACCGTCAGCAGATAAGCAGGCTATTAAAAAGAAATCAGCAAGTGATCAGATATGGGGTCCTCGAATTATAGATCTTGATATACTTTTATATGATGATATCATAATGAAAGGAAATAATCTTATTGTGCCTCACAGGTTACTGCATGAGAGAGTCTTTGTGCTGGAACCGCTTTCTCAAATAGCACCTGATCTTATTCATCCTGTATTTAAAAAATCCATAAAAGACCTACTCTTAGAGCGCAGGTCGTATATCAGCATTGATAATAATAAGCAAAAATTATTGACTAAAGAATCCAATGATGCGACAAGAGTGCCTGTTCTTGCTCAATTACATCATGATAGCCCGAAGACGTTTCTCGGATTGATATGCAGGCTGCTTAGAATATCACATCCTAAGTTATCAAAGATAGATACCATAAATGAAGCTCATTAGAAAGTTAAGCAAGGTCACCGCCTTGTTAAGAGGCTATCGGAAAAAAAGAAAAAGCATTGGCCTTGTTCCCACTATGGGAGATTTTCACGAGGGCCATCTTTCGCTTATAAGAAAAGCTAAGAAAGAGAACGATATTGTAGTAGCAAGTATATTTGTAAACCCTGCGCAGTTTGGCCCAAACGAGGATTACAAAAAATATCCAAGGGACATTAAAGGGGACGCTCAGAAGGCAATGAAGGTTGGGTGCGATATCTTGTTCTGCCCGGATGCCGGTTCAATATACCCTAAGGGTTTTAGTACTTATGTTGAAGTTTGCGATGCCTCCGACATTATGTGCGGGAAGTCAAGGCCCGGACATTTCAGAGGCGTTGCGACTATCTGTACAAAATTATTTAGTATCATAACCCCTGATACGGCATATTCTGGACAAAAAGATTATCAGCAGGCTTTTATAATAAAGAAGATGGTTAGAGACCTCAATATAGATATTAATGTTAAGGTTCTGCCTATTGTTAGAGATAGATCCGGTATCGCTCTAAGCTCGCGCAATCGATACTTAACTGATCTGGAGATAGAAGACGCCAAGCTCCTCTATAAGGCTTTGAAAAAAGCAAGAGACCTTATTATGCACGGAGAAGATAGCGTATCTAAAGTAAGATTAGCTATGAAGAGTATTTTGAATAAGCCGAATGTATGTATTGATTATATCGATATAGTTTGTCCTGATACATTAAGTAAGAAGAGGGTAGTTAATTCAAGAGTATTGGTAGCGTTAGCGGTTAAGATTGGGACAACAAGGCTTATTGATAACATTTTAGTAAACGTTAAGAACTAACAATCAGAAGGAGTAAGAAATATGCTGAGAATAATTTATAAATCAAAGATTCATAATGCGACAGTAACAGATGCCAATCTGGATTATACAGGTAGCATTACCATAGATTCAGAATTGCTAAAGCTTGCCGATATATTTCCCGGCGAAAAAGTACAGATTGTAAATCTTAATAATGGCGCTAGGTTTGAGACCTATGTTATAGAAGGAGAACCTGGTAAGGGAGATATCTGTCTAAATGGCGGTGCCGCAAGATGTGCGCAAAAAGGTGATAGGGTCATAATAATTTCGTATTGTTTGGTTGAGTCTAAAGAGGCATCAACATTTAACGCGAAGAGAGTGTTCCTTAACGATAAAAACGGGGTAAAGAAGATATGATGGAAGAGTATACAGAAGCGACTAATAAGAAATACATAGAAAAGCTTAAGAACCGTATCGCTGAACTTAGAAAAAAACGCAACGCCGTAATTATTGTCCATAATTATCAGAGAGATGAAGTTCAGGAGATAGCTGATATTACAGGCGATTCATTGGGATTGAGCAAGGCAGCTATTAAGATAGAGGCGGATGTTATCGTATTTTGCGGGGTCCACTTTATGGCAGAGACTGCTTATATATTGAATCCAAAAAAGACTGTTTTGCTCCCTGTAAAAGAGGCAGGATGCCCTATGGCAGATATGATTACGCCTGAAGCCCTAAGAAAGAAGAAACAGGAATACCCAGGCGTACCTGTTGTCTGCTACGTCAATACATCCGCCGCGATAAAAGCAGAGAGCGATATATGCTGCACCTCACGTAATGCTGTTGAGGTTGTCAACTCTCTTAAGGAAAAGAGAGTAATATTTATTCCCGATAAAAATCTTGGGTATTATGTTCAATCACAACTGCCTGATAAAGAGATAATATTATGGGAAGGGTTCTGCCCTACACATATTAGAGTTTTACCTGACCAGATAATAGATGCGAAGAAATTGTATCCCGGAGCGGAGTTTATAGCTCATCCTGAATGTAACCCTGACATACTTGAGCTTGCGGATAAGGTCACATCAACAGGGGGGATGCTTGAATATATAAAAACTTCCAATAAAAGAGACTTTATTATCGGAACAGAGATGGGCATGCTTTATAGGTTGAGGCAGGATAATCCTGATAAGAGGTTCTTTCTTCCGACGGATCACCTCTTATGCGCAAGTATGAAGCTTACGACTCTCGGATGGATAGTAAATGCCTTAGAGCTTATGGTTGGTAAGATTTCGGTACCTGAAGACATAAGGGCGCGTGCGTATAAATCAGTAGAGAGGATGCTCGCGATATCCGGTGAGAAGAAATGGGTATCTATATCGGGCACCTAGTTTGTTGTAAGAAACCCGAAGCCTTGCCAGCTTTTGCATAATTTCACAGAAGCGCAAAATTTTTCCCAGCGAGGAAAATTTCGCTCCGTTTTTTTGCTCTCTCTCGCAAAGAACCTAATAAGGGCGAACCATGCCCGTTCGCAAGAAAAAGGTTCTGCTACATCATCCAAAAGCTGGTTTTTTTTGGATAACATTGTTAGTTACTATTTTTCAAGAATCACTTTTGATAAGTAAACAACATTTCTTATGAAACAATGCGCAAAATAAGTGAGGGAACATGAAAAAGAATATAGGTATAGTAGGTTGCGGCACGATAGGTAGCTTTATCGCGAAAACATTAGATAAAGAATTGAAGACATTAGCAACTATTGTGGCGCTTTGCGATATAGACAATGCCCGAGCCGAGGATCTTTGTGGCTCTCTTTCTAGTAAGCCTTCAGTAGTCTCACTTAACAGCCTTATCGAAAAATCAGATATTGTAGTTGAGGCGGCATCCGGCAGCTCTTCTTTTGATCTGGCTAAGCAGGCCCTATTGAATAAAAAGGATGTTTTAGTGATGAGCATAGGCGGCCTTTTAGGCAAAAGCGAAACCCTCTTTGAAATTGCGAGAAAAAATAAAGCAAAAATAATCCTTCCTAGTGGAGCGATATGTGGATTGGATGGCATAAAGTCAGCTGGTACAGGCGTTGTAAGAAGGGTTACTCTTACTACACGAAAACCTCCTAAGGGATTGATGGGCGCTCCATATATAATCGCTAACAAGATAGATCTAGACGCTATAACCGATGATTATATTATATTTGAGGGTACTGCCCAAGAAGCGGTAAAGGCTTTTCCTAAGAATATAAATGTCTCCGCGCTTTTAAGTATCGCCGGTATAGGTGCGGAGAGAACAATAGTAAAGATTGTTACGTCTCCCAAATACACTGTTAACTCACACGAGGTTGAGGCTGAGGGAGATTTTGGCAGGCTTATTACCCGTACAGAGAATGTCCCTTCCCCGCAGAATCCAAAGACAAGCTTTTTAGCGCCACTTTCCGCGGTAGCTACTTTAAAACAGCATCTTGATGATTGCGTAAAGATCGGCACATGATCTTTTAGGAATTATCATATCGTAACAAGTTTTTTATGTAAATACTTGCCTCTATATATTCCTTAAACCTTGTATTATTAAAATTACCCCGCAACTAAAAATTGTCTGTCTATATTTTCCTGTGCTGATAACTCGCTGTTTATAACGAGCTACAAGTCTCTGAAATGAATCGGAAAAAATAAATTTTTTTTAAAAAAAAGCAAAAAGTTCTTGCGCCCCCTTTAAAAAGAGCGTAAAATAAAATTAATAAAAATATTTTTGAAGGGAGGTGAAAAATATAAAATGGCGACAAAAGTTTTGAAATGCAAAATTAAGAGAGAAAAAGGCTATCTTTATTATTTGGATAAAAAAGGTAACGTCTCAATGGCAATGATGGCTCGTGGTAAGAAGAAAGGCGGTAGCCCTAAGGTAGTTGTAAAATCCGGTATAGTGAGGGAAAAGGGGTATCTCTATTTCATAGATAAGCAGGGCGACGTTTCAATGGCACAGATGGCTCGTGGTAAGAAAAAGAAGAAGGTAGCCAAGAAGAAGGTTGCGAAGAAGAAAGTAGCGAAGAAGAAGGTTGCGAAGAAGAAAGTAGCCAAGAAGAAGGTTGCGAAGAAGAAGGTTGCGAAGAAGAAGTCAAAGAAGAAATAGCAGAACGTAAAGGCAAACCCTTTACGAAAAAAGGAGGGAAGCATGGCAGCAAAGAAAAAGGCAAAGAAAAAGGTAGCAAAGAAAAAGGTAGCAAAGAAAAAGGTAGCAAAGAAAAAGGCTAAAAAGAAGAAGAAATAAGTTCAATATATTTCAATTAACTTGAAACAGAGAGCCCCTTTTAGCAGAATGCTTTTACAGCTTATTGCGAGAAGGGGTTTCCTGTTATGTGAAAAAAATGAAGAATAAATATATTACAATAAAGGGCGCTAGAGAGCATAACCTGAAGTCAATCAGTTTAAAGATTCCGCGTAATGAGCTTACGGTAGTTACCGGCTTGTCAGGCTCGGGAAAGTCTTCGCTCGCCTTCGATACCGTATATGCTGAAGGCCAGCGAAAGTATGTTGAAAGCCTTTCCGCTTACGCACGTCAATTTTTAGAGCAGATGCAGAAACCGGATGTCGATCATATAGAAGGACTCTCTCCAAGTATAGCTATACAGCAGAGAAAGGCCGGCTCAAACCCTCGTTCTACAGTCGCGACTGTTACTGAGATGCATGATTACCTAAGGCTACTCTTTTCGAGAATAGGGGATATATATTGTTACAGATGTTCTAGGCTTATAACTCATCAGTCTTCACAGCAGATTATTGAAAAGATAATCCATTATCCTAATAATACGCCCATTATAATCATGGCCCCTGTTGTTCGCGGAAAAAAAGGCGAATATAAAGATCTTTTTAGCGATATAAAAAAGAATGGTTTTGTGCGATGCAGGGTTGATGGAAAGATATTGGATCTTTCTGAGAAAATAAATTTAAATAAGAACACAAAACATAATATAGAAGTTGTGGTAGATAGGTTAGTAATTAAGCCCGGAGCACAAAAACGTCTAACGGATTCGGTAGAAACCGCTTTAAGCCTTGGAAGCGGCCTAATGATCGTAGCAATACAGCCTGTCGCGCAAACCAAAAACCGTAAACCGAAAACCGAAACACTATTCAGCTCTCACAATGCGTGCGTAAATTGCGGAATAAATTATGAAACACTAGAACCCCGCGCCTTCTCTTTTAATTCTCCATATGGCGCGTGCCCTGATTGCAATGGATTAGGCCATAATATGGAGATAGATCTTGACCTTGTTGTGCCGGATAAATCAAAATCCATAAAAGAGGGCGCTATAGAACCATGGCGAAAAGGCGGAAAATCATTACTTTTATATTATTACAGGCTTCTTGATGGTATTGCGCATGATTATGGTTTTAATCCTGAAAAACCTTTTAAGGATCTCGGTAAAAGAATGCAAAGAATCCTTCTTTTTGGCAATAAGGGGGCGAGCGGATCAGAGCAGTACTTTGAAGGTGTTATACCAAACTTGGAGCGTCGTTTCAAAGAGACCGAGAGTGAATATATGCGCGATTTTATTCATTCTTATATGTCTGTACAGCCATGCGCTAAATGTAAAGGTTTGCGCCTTAATAACGAGTCTCTTTCAGTAAAGATAGCAAATAGGAATATCGCCGATATATGTGGTTTTTCCATAAGCCAGGCTTTTGAATTTTTTCGTGACCTTAAGCTTAGCACTAAAAAACAGCAGATCGCGAAACAGATACTGAAAGAACTTAACAGCAGGCTTAAGTTTTTGTTAAATGTAGGTTTAGGCTATTTAACCCTAGACCGTATAAGTTCTACTCTTTCTGGCGGTGAAGCGCAGCGCATTAGACTCGCTACCCAGATCGGGGCCGGATTAGTCGGAGTTCTCTACGTGCTGGATGAACCGAGTATAGGCCTGCACCAAAGAGATAATTCTAAACTTCTTTCTACGCTTAAAGCTCTGCGTGATCTTGGAAATACTATTCTTGTAGTAGAACATGACGAAGTTATGATTAGAAGCGCGGACTTTGTTGTGGATTTAGGCCCTGGCGCAGGTAAGGAAGGCGGGCAGCTTATTTATAGTGGCCGGGTAAAAGGGCTTCTTAAAAATAAAGCTTCTTTAACGGCAAAGTATTTAAATTCTCACCTGGTAGTAGCCCCATCTGGCAATAATAGAGATTATGAAAATAAGAAAAAGCTTATTATTAAGGGAGCAAGTGAGCACAATTTAAAGGAGATTGATGTCTCTCTTCCTTTAGGTACGTTTATTTGTGTAACAGGCGTTTCCGGTTCAGGTAAATCTACATTGGTTGATGAGACGCTCTACAGGGCTCTCGCAAGAAGGCTTTATAATTCAACTCAAGTAGCAGGCAAGCATAAGATGATTTTAGGAAGTGAGCATATAGATAAGGTGATAGTCGTAGACCAATCACCCATAGGGCGTACGCCACGTTCTAACCCCACCACTTATACGGGTGCCTTTAGCCATATAAGAGAGTTATTTAGTAAGTTGCCTGAATCAAGGATAAGGGGGTACAAGCCTGGACGGTTTAGCTTTAACGTTAAAGGCGGCAGGTGCGATATATGTGACGGGGATGGCGTAAAGAAGATAGAGATGCATTTTCTCCCGGATGTTTATATTCAATGTCAGGCATGCAAAGGCAGGCGTTTTAATCATCAGACTCTTGAGGTAAAATATAAGGGTAAGTCAATTTCTGATGTGCTGGAAATGGATGTTGCTGATGCCATAGAGCTGTTTGCTAATATCCCTCCAATATATAAAAAATTAAAGACTCTTTCCGAGGTTGGATTGGGCTATATTGAATTGGGCCAGGCTGCTACAACGCTCTCTGGCGGTGAGGCGCAAAGGATAAAATTGGCAGCAGAGCTTTCAAAGTCGGCAACAGGCAGAACATTGTATATTTTGGATGAACCTACGACCGGATTACATTTCGCTGATGTGAACAAGCTCTTATCGGTATTAAATAGGTTAGTTATTCAAGGCAATACTGTCTTGGTCATAGAGCATAATCTTGATGTAATTAAATCCGCGGACTATATTGTGGATTTAGGCCCAGAAGGTGGTGAAAAAGGTGGCAATATAGTCGCTTGTGGCTCTCCTGCCGAGATATCCCAAAATAGGGCTTCCTATACAGGGCGCTACCTTAAAAAGGTAATGTAGTACTACCTCCCCCTCCTTACTATTTTATTATTGAATTTACTAGTACTAAATGATATACTTAATGCCACATGAGATCTATATATAACCCCATAGTGTTACTTATAATCTTCTGCTTTATATCTACGCCTATTATCCTTTGTGCGGATACGGAGCAGGAAGATACCCAGCTTCTAATCGCCAGGAATACTTTTGCTGATGGACTATATGATCTGACAATAGAGCAGGCACAACAATTTCTCGCGTATTATCCCACAGGCTTGCATACAGACGAAGCGCATATACTTCTGGGAAAGGCTTATTTTTATAAGGGCGAATACACTAAGGCGCTTAATAATTTTGAGTCAGTGCTTGAGTTCGATGATTCGAAATTCAAGGATGACGCATTATATTGGTGTGGCGAAGTCAACTTTAAGGTTGCTCAATATGATAGCGCGATATCGTTTTATCAACGTCTTATTGATAAGTACCCACTTTCCACCTATATGCCGTACGCCTATTATTCACGCGGCTGGGCCTATTATAAAAAGAATGATATGCTCCAGGCCTTACCGGATTTCGAGAAAATAATAGATAAGTATCCTAACTCAAAGATCTTACCCTCGGCTATTTACAAGACCGCGGAGTCATACTATGACCTGTCTGAGTTTAACAAGGCAAGTGAGAAGGTAGAGTATTATCTCAAACGATTCCCGTTAGCAAATGAAGTAAAAGACGCCTTATTTTTAAAGGCAGAGATATTTTATCAACTCAAGGATTATAAGGCGGCCATTGCTTCATACAAGGACGCTTTAGAGCTTTCAGGTTCGGAAAAGTGGATACAGCATGCCCGCCTTGCTATGGGCTGGTCTTACTTTAAGATGGCTGAATACGATATTGCTATTAAAGAGTTTCAGGGAATTGTCGAAGATGATTCTTTGTATGATTCCAGGGATAACGCTCTTTTTGGATTGGGGCGTTCATATAGCATGAAAGGCATGAATAGGGAAGCCATAATAGCTTATGATCGTTTATTGGATATATATCCTGCAAGTAGATACGCGGAAGAGTCTTATTTTCAGAAGGCGGAATCACTTTATAATACAGGTAGCTACACAGACGCGGTTGTAGTGTATCAGGAGCTCTTAAGCGGTTTTGCGGAAAGTACATTATTGCCGGAGGCGCATTATAATCTCGCGTGGACTTTTTTGCGCCTTGATAAACCAGAGGAGGCGATACTCCAATTCAAACAGGCAAAGGAATGTTCAAGTGACAACAATTTTAAGGCAAGCTCAATATGTCGCATCGGTGATATCTATTTTGATATAGCAGATTATG
>Ga0222637_1000296_pt1 | contig 23871 bp, 53 predicted proteins | sample AntAcemetagen143_FD_181149 | JGI IMG/M metagenome (GOLD analysis project Ga0222637, IMG submission 181149) | Saline water microbial communities from Ace Lake, Antarctica - #143 | ecosystem: Environmental > Aquatic > Non-marine Saline and Alkaline > Saline | place: Antarctica: Ace Lake...
CTTTTAAATTACCATAATGAAATTCCTACTTGGGGAACTCCTGCTGAAGCAATTGTAGCTTTCTTTTTAAATATTCCAATTTATGTTATAAGTAATGTTAGTAAAACAGAGATGAATTCTTCTTTACTTTGGTGGGCTAATGAAACGAATGGACAAGTTTTTTATTCTCTTAATGAATGTGTTAAAGCAATAAAAGAGAAATATAATCTTAAAATAACTGAAGAAGAAAAAGTAGTAGAAGAACCTAAAGGAGAAAAGAAATGATATTAATAATAGTTTTATTGGCAGTTGTAGTTTCTTTTATAATTGTTTATCCTTTTTGGAAAGACCGCCAAAGAGAAATAAGAGAAAATGATAAAAAAGGAATTCCGTCGCCACCATTAAGATAGGGAGAAAAGAAATGAGGAAATTTAATTCGGGAGCTACTCGTGATGAAGATAAAACAAAATTAGATTTAGAAGGATTCCTATCTCCATTAGTTCTTGAGAGGTATGGACAATACATGCACAAGAATAGAATACAGGCAGATGGGAAGTTAAGGGATAGTGATAATTGGCAGAAACATTTTGGGGAAAATCATTATGCAGTATGTATGAAAAGTTTATGGAGACATTTTATGGATTTATGGTTGGAACATAGAGGATTTAAAAGTAGAGAAGGAATTGAAAATGCTTTAATGGGAATCTTATTTAATGTTATGGCTTATGCAGATAAAATTTTAAAAGATAAAGTAAAAAATAATGACTAACAAACTTACTATTTTAGCTGATGTTCAAAATATTTTAGGAGATATAAGAAATAAATTAGCTAAACTTGTAGCATTAGCAACTACTACAGAGAATAAAAATTTAAGAATTTCTATATTAAAGTTTGTTACTGATTCTGTTAATTTGAATATGAAATTATTAGACGCTACAGTGAAAGAGATTCCTACAGAGATTGAAAGAAAAGAGTTTGAAAAGATAATGAAGCAAAACTTTGGGAGAAAATAAAATGAAGAAAAAATATTTTTGTAAAGAGCCTAGATGTAACAATGAAATTTGTAAGGCAACTGCTTTATATGGAAAAGGTAGATGCCAAAGTTGTGCTATTAAAGGAGAATTATCTGGAAATTATATAGATGGAAGAACTCTTAAAACATATCATTGTAAGGATTGTGGAGAGAAATTGATTAGTTATACAGCAAAAAGATGTAGAAAATGTGCAGGGAAAATACATAGTAAAAGAATGAAAGGCAAAATATATAATAAAGAAAAATATAAAAAATATTATTGCAAAGAACCAAATTGTAATAATGAGATATGTTATGATACTTGGAAATTTGGAAAGGGTAGATGTATGTCTTGTGGAATAAAAAAAGCATATAAGATGGGAATTTTAAATAGTAAAGATTCCAATAATAATAATTTTAAAGGTGATAAAGCAGTAAAAAACAAGATTTATTATTGTATAGAATCTGATTGTAAGAATAAGATATGTTATAAAAATTGGAAAGAAGGAAATAGAAGATGTAAATCTTGTGCTTACAGTGGAAAAAGGCATCATAATTATATAAATGGGAAAAGCAAATTTCCTTATCCATTAAAGTTTAATCAAAAATTAAGAGATAAAATCCGTGCAAGAGATAACTTCACATGTCAAAATTGTAGCATGACAGAAAAGGAACACATTATAGTTTGTGGATGGATATTAAGTGTCCACCACATAGATTATGATAAGAAGAATTGCAAAAAAGAAAATTTGATTAGTCTTTGTTTAAGTTGTAATGTGAGAGCAAATTATAACAGAAAGTATTGGGAGAATTATTATAAGGAGAAATTAAATAATGTCAATTCAAATTGTTGTTCGTAAAAAAGAAACTAAAGAACTTCAAGAGAAAGAGCTAGAAAAAGCTTTAAAATTTCTCAAGAAAAAAACAGCTTTAGATTTTAAAGAGATGCGAGATAGAAAATATTTTTCTAAACCGAGTTTGATTGAACATTTAAAGAAATTGGAAAGAAAACATTTAAAAGAGAGAAAGAAGTTTTTAAAGAGGAGAAAATGAATAAAAGTAAGATTATAATTTTGGATTTTGGGATGTATTCGCACAGAGCTATCTTTGCCTCAAAAAACAATCCAAAAATTCCTGTTGAATACACTTGTTTGTCAATGATTTTAGCTTCATTACGAAGGATTGGTGTAGAACCAATGGATAAAATTATAGTAGCTTGTGATGGACAAAATAATTGGAGAAAAGAAGTTGACAAGAATTATAAAGCCAACCGTGCTGGACTTAGAGAAAAATCTGGTATTGATTTTGCTAAAATGTATGGAAGAATGGATGCTTTATTAACGAAAATAGATGATGGCACTGAATGGTATGTAATTAAAATAAATAAATTAGAGGCAGATGATATTGCAAGTGTAGCTTGTCGTTATTACAAAGATAATGAAGTTGTGTTAGTTTCTTTTGATTCTGATTGGGAAATGTTGACTTTGTATCCGAATGTTAAAGTATTTTCGCCATTAATAAAATTCAAGGGGGGTAAGGGGGCATACAAGGTTATAAAACAAGACCCTTACATAATTCTTTCTAAAAAGATTGAAAAAGAGACTTCTGATAATTTAATTTCACCAATTTTAACTGAAAAAGATTATGAAAATAGAAAGATGATAGTATCACTTTTAGAACTTCCTGACTTTGTAGAGAATGCTTGTATTGAACGATTTCAGCAATTAAAACCTAAAGAAGAAAATTTAGCTTATGTTCCATTTGAGAATATTAGAAAAAAAATTGCAGGATTATTTAATGATAAAGAGAAGGTAGTTACTTATCAGGATTGTGTAGAAAGAGCAAATAAGAAAAAAGAGAAAAAGAAAAGGAGATAATAATGTTAAGTGGTATAAATGAAATTTGTAAGAAATGTAGAAAAAAATGTAAACAATTTAAACAAGTAGTTTTAGTTCAATGTCCTAAATTTCAGAAATTAAAAAAAGGAGGTAAATAACATGGAGAAATATATTGGCTATTGTGTAAAATGTAAATCTAAAAATGATATGTTAGAAGCTGTAATAGTTAAAACAAAAAATGGTAGAAGGATGGCAAAAGGTAAGTGCGTTAAATGTTCTACTACAATGTGTAGATTTTTGAAGAAAGAGGTAACAAAATGATTAGAAGATATTATTTAACAGGTGTAATAGATATGAAGAGTAATGATAAAAAAGGATGCGACAGCGAAGCAAAGAAATTAGTTAATCAAAATATAATAAGGTTAAAAATAGTAGGTAAGTCAAAATTAATAAAAAAAGAGGTATAAGATGAAAGTAGTAAAAATAATAGAGGATAAAAAAGGAGGGGCTAAAGTTGTTGTTGACATTACTGAAAAAGAAAAAACTAAGTTAAAAGAAATTTATGGAAAGAATAGATTTCATACAAATTTAATTAAACGAGCTATTGTGGATGGATTAAAATTAATGAAAAAGGAGGAAAAGTAAAATGAATAAAACTATTCAATTAAGAAAAAATGAGAAAGTAAATAGTGTTTATGTAAATGGATTAAGGCAATTAAGAACAGATGATTATACTATTAATAAAGACAAATTGACAATAGGATATACTTCTAAAAAAGATTTAATTACTTTAAAGACAATTAGAAACATACAATTATAAAGAAGGAGAAAAACTAAAATGAAATTTAAATTTGCACACAAGAAAGCCGATACATATTTGCTCAAAATAATTTTAGATGATGATAAAGAAAAGTGGGCTGAAACTTCAGAAGCGGTTTATAATTATGCTAAAAATAATTTTAAAGAAGATGAGGAATGTGGATTTGAATACACTGTAAAAGATAGTAAATATACTGTAAGTCGTATTCTTAAAGATGGGAAATCTACCAAGACAGAAGATAAACCAAAAACAGAAGAAATGGAGGAGAAAATGGCAAATACATGTCAGGAATGTGGAAAATTTCTAAAAGATGATAAGTATAAATTATGTTATGTATGTAATCAGAAAAATAAAAGTTCGGCAGGTGGTGAAATAAAAACACAAGGTAAACCTACATGTTCAGATTGTGGAAAAGAATTGAAGGATAGTAAATATACTAAATGTTATACTTGTAATCAGAAGAGCCCTGCTAAACCTTCTGGTGGTTCAGGTGGTAAAAATCAAGATTTAATTGTAAGACAAGCTATAATGAAATGTGCTACTCAGGCAGTAGTGACATTAACTGGTCAGATTAGCGATACAGGGACTCTATGTGAAATTGTGGAGACCATTTACACCAGACTGCTTAAAAAGATATACGAATAATAATAACTGGTTGGTAACGCTTTGATGCGTAAATGGGGATTTGATAAACCGCCAGCCAGTTTCAAAATTAATAAGGAGAATAATTGATGAGTAAAAAAGCAAAGAAGGTAAAAAAGAAAAGAAAGAAGAAAGATGAGGATATTAATGTAGACCAGATTCTTCTCAAAAATAGGCAACTCTTTCTTTTTGGCGAAATTAACCAGAAACAAGCAAAACCTTTAATCAGAGAAATTATTGCTTTAGACAAGAATAAGCATGAACCCATTGCTTTATTTATTAATTCTCCAGGAGGATGTGTAGATGCTGGATTTGCCATTATTGACATTATGAAATCAATACAATCTCCTATTGTTACAGTAATTCTTGGTGAAGCCTGTTCAATGGCAGGATTGGTAAGTATTGCTGGAGATGCAAGGTTGATGAGCAAACACTCTACATACATGCAACATGAAATGACAGCAGGAGATTATGATTATGTCTCAAAAATAAAAGATAGGGCTAAATTTTTTGAGCTTGAAGAAAAAAAGGCAATTAATTTTTTGAAGGAACATACTAAATTATCAGATAAAGATTTAGAGAGAGCCAAAATAGGAGAGTTATGGCTTAATGCAGAACAATGTGTGGAGAAAGGAATTGTAGAACACATCCTTCCCCAGAAGCGTTTAATAATCCAAAAAGATAATAAGAAAAAAATAAAGAAAAATAACAAGAAGGTAAAGAAATGAAATTAGCTAAAGGGATATTAATTTTTCTGTTAATTATAAACTTAACAGCAGTTGGGTTCATAGGTTATTTATCTTATGGAATAGTAAATTTACTTACATGGCAAGTAATGAAAACTGATATTTATGGAGAGCACTTAAATAATCAAGTAAAAGAATTAGTAGAAATAGTAGGAAAATCATTAAAAAAAATTGATATTTATGAAAAACATTTGAACAGTCAAGTAAGTGAATTAAAAGAAGATGTAGAAAAATTATCCTTTAAAACAGACGCTTCTATTATAAAGCAAGCTAATGTTCTTATTCATAATTTAACTATAGGAGTAACAGGTTCAGGAACTCATATTAAAATAAATGGACAAAGTTATATTTTAACAGTTGCTCATTTAACTGATTATCAAGATGATGAATTGATTGCTGTTTTAGATAATGAAGAAGAATACTCTTTGTTTTTAATTAAAATAGATGTAGATAATGATTTAGCTTTGTATAAAATTAATTTGGAAATAGATTTGTCCCATGTCGAAATTGCTGAAGAATTTCCAAAAGAGGGTAGTGAAATAGTGCTTATTGGAAATCCTGATGATTTAGTAGATGTAATTACTAATGGAGTAATTGCAAAAATAGAAGAAAATAATTATTATGTAACAAATAAAGGATTTTATGGGAGTAGTGGGGGTGGAATTTTATATAGGGATGAATTAATTGGTGTTCTTTCAAAAATTGGAACATTAGGTCGTAGAAGGAATAATTTTTTTCCATTGCTTGTAAATTTTGGTTGGTCTATTAATTTACAAAAAATTCATAATTTTTTAGAAGGAGTAGAATAATGAAAAAGTATCCTGATTTTGTATGTCAAGAATGTGGTGAAAAAGCGTCTGGAGGAAAACAGTTTCAAATCTCATGTTGGTCGGTAGATAAATGTGATATTTGTAGAAAAGTTACAAATGTGACAGAATACAGGGATTTTTATCACGGTTATGGAAAAACTTTAAAAGAATGTAAGGAGTTGATAAAATGAAAGTTATATTAACTTATACTATTTTAACAATTTTTTTTAGTGTAATAATTATGAGTTGGATTGAGTTGATTGTTAAGTATATAAGGAAAAATAAAAGAAAGAAAAAATATCCTCGTTATGTATGTAGAGATTGTGGAATTAAATTTACAGGGGGTAAATGTTTTAAGATTCCATGTTGGTATGAAGGCAGATGTGATGTATGTAGAAAAATAAAAATAGTTACAGAAGTTAGGGATTTTTATTATCCAGAATTCAAATGAAATTATTTAAAATTTTAAAGAAAGCAAAAGACCAAGTAGAAGATAAAAATAAAGATTTTTGTTTAAGAGCTCCAGAAAAATCTCCTATTTGGAAAATTCTTAAAAATTATATTAAATAAAATGAAAATAATTACTAATTTATCTTATCTTCGGCAAAAGAGCAAAGTATTATTGCCTGAAGAAATTAAATTACTTTTACCTGATATTATCAAAGAGTTAGAGGAAAGCTTAGACCCAAAGCGAGGAATTGGTTTATCGGCTGTGCAAATAGGGATACTTTATAGAGTAGGAATAATACGAATGGGAGATAAGAAAATAAATTTAGTTAATCCTAAAATTTTAGAAAAGTATGATAAATTTAAAATGCTTAAGGAGGGATGTTTAAGTATGCCAGGGTTGCGAGTAGATACTAAACGATACAATTCTATAATATTTGAGAATAATGGAGAAAGGTATTCAACAGAAGGGATTGAAGCAATTTGTATATTTCATGAAATTGACCACATGAATGGAATACTTATTATTGACCGCAAATGGAAAAAAAGAAAATAATGAAAATGATAGCTTTAATTATTATATTATTATCGATAGTTATAATCTATGTAGATTATAAAAAGTATTCTACAAATACACAAAAAGAAGTAATTAAAGATTATCCTTATGTAAAAGATACCTTATTATATACAGAAGGGTTTGTAGTAGCATTAGAACATATTACAAAAGTAATACTTATAGATAATGGAGGAGTTCCATATTATTTTATAGAGTATAGAGTAAATGAGAATAAACGAGGGGGAATGTCAATGAGTGTTGATGAATTTAGAAAAATTGAAAGGTATTTAATAAAATGATATTTTATTTGTATTTATTAATTTCACTTTTACTTACAGTGTTAGTGCATGAAGCTGGGCATTGTATTTCTGCGTTATTACTTAAAATAAAAGTAAAAGCGTTCTCAATAGGGTTTGGAAAGCCTTATTTACATAAAAAACTCTTTGGAATTGATTGGAGACTTTCACCAGTCCTTTTTGGAGGCTATACTGAATTTGCAGGAGAACATGATGCAACCGAAAAAAGGGGATTCTTAATACAACCTTATTGGAAAAAAGCTATAATTCTTTTAGCAGGTGTAACAATGAATGCTTTAATTGCTTGTATCTGTTATTGGTTTAATTATAATTCTATTATAAAAGGGATTTTAGTTGATTGGTATTTAATGGTTTCAGTTTTTACTAATAATGAAGAATTATTAGGAATGTTATTAACAATGCCTAAATCTTTTTTATTATTACAAATTTCTTTTCTAAATTTTGGCTGTTGTATCTTTAATCTTTTACCATTCCCTCCTTTAGATGGAGGAATATTATGGTTAGTAAAAGTAAAAAAGAAATTTCCTAAAATAAATTTGAAAAAGATAATTCATATTGGTTTTATCATTTTAATAATTTTGCAGTTGTTAATAATTTATTGTTTATATTTTGTATAAGGAGAATAAAAATGTTTGAAAAAGAATTAAAACAAGTTAATGAATTGGCAAAAGAAATTAGAAAGCTAAACGAACATTTATCTGATATTAAAAAAATGGTAGCCCCTTATTTGGGTTGGAGAATTAAAGATGAAAAAGAATAAAGAAATTTTATGCAATGAACATTCTTTATGTGATATTTGTGATTATTGTGTTTACTATAATTATAATGGAGTAGATATGATACGAGAAGGAAGAATTTTGAAAGGGATTTTGTATATTGATGAAGGTTATTGTAAGCATCCTAAAATGAAAAAAGTGAGAAGAGACCCTGGAGACAATGCAACTTCTTGTAAATACTTTAAATGTGAGATTTGTAGGAGGAAAAAGAAATGAATTGGAATTATTTATTCATTATATCAGGAATTTTATGGGCAGTGGAATTAATTCCTCAAATTTTGAAAACCTATAGAACAAAAAAGACAGATGATATTTGTATATGGTTTCCTTTTATTTGTTCCATTTCATTTTTTCTATTTTTTGTAGGTTGTATAGGAATAAAGAATTGGGTATTATTATTTTCACATATTGTTCCTTTTATTGGCAATGTTATTTTTTTAATATTAGTAATTTATTATCAGAAAAAAAAAGACATGAAAAAGAAATACTATTGTAAGGAGAAAATGTTATGTCAAGCAAGAAAACTTTAAAAAAAATAAAACAAGGTATTAAAGACGTTAAAAAAGGAAGAGTTACAAGAGTTAATAATGTAACTAAATTCTTTAAAGATTTAGATGAAAAAAGAGTCAAACATCCTGTATATTATTTCTTTCATGATAATTATTATAGAATTAAAAGATTTTTAGGAGATATTCCATTAAACATTAAGAGTTTTATTCAGAGAGGTAGAAGGGGATATTCTGATAGGGATGTGTGGAATCTGAGTTATTATTTGTCAGATATTATTGCTAAAGGTGTTGAATCTCTGAAACATAATAGTATGGGGATTCCTACTTGGAAAGAAAATGAGACATCTGAATTAGAAGCTCAAAATAAATGGGATACAATTTTAAATAGCATTATACATACTTTTAAAACAGCTAAAGAAATAAACAATGGAGATTTGCTCTTTACCTCCTCCAAAGACTGGACAGAGGCAGAATACAAAAAAGAAAAGCAATTTTATGATAAACAGAAATATCCTAAAATGTTTAAACCAATGACAAAGAAGGAGGTTTTGGAATGGGAGAAAGGGTTTTTAAATTTCCAGAAATGGTTTTTTTCACTTTGGGACTGATTTTAAAATGAAGAAAAAATATTTTTGTAAAGAGCCTAATTGCAATAATGAGATAAGTTATGCTACTTGGAAGTATGGTAAAGGAAGATGCCATTCATGTGCTAATCATAATAGAAAAGGAAAATTTCATTGGAATGTAGGAATAGATAATCCAATGTCAGGTAAAAATGCCAGAAAAAATCCTAATTATAAACATGGAAAGTATTGTAAAAATAAAAAATATTATTGTATAGATTGTGGAGATGAAATTGATTGGAGAGCTATAAGATGTGGTTCTTGTGGTGCAAAGGAAAGATTAAAAGACTCAAAAAAACATCCTAATTGGAAAGGTGGCAAATCTTTTGAACCTTATTCAATAGAATTTACAAATGAATTAAGAGAACATATTCGCAAGAGAGACAAGTATACATGCCAGAATTGCGGAATGACTGAAGAAGAACACTTAATTGTTTTTGGACAAGTGTTAAGTGTTCACCATATAGACTATGATAAGAAAAATTGTAAAGAAGAAAATTTGATAAGTTTATGTAATCAATGTAATACTAAAGCGAATTTTAATAGAAAGTATTGGGAAGAATATTTTAAGGAGGTATTATAATGAAATTTAGATGTGATTGTAGAGGACAAATTCTGGAAGTGGTTTATGACAAATCTACTAAAAACTTTCCCTATCCTTCTTTATCTGTATTAATTTACGACATGTATTCGCCTAAAACTGGAAAGAAATACAAGAAGCCCAAATTAATCGGAGACATCATTTTAATGAACAATGCTTATCCTCATGAATTAACTAAGTTTATGGGATTTATGCAAGATAAAATACAGGAATTTATAAAACAAGTAAAATGAAAAAAGATAAAGTAATCCCAATGGGATTAAAAAGATGTAAATGTAAAAATCCTGATATGGTGGATGATGTAGGGGTGTATAGAATTTATTGTTTAAAATGTTATGGACTTGTTGTAGGTAAATTGCCTAAATTAACAATAGAGGAAATAGACCCCTTAACTTGTTCTTATTGTGGAAGATTAGCACCAGAGAAAGAATTTTTAACAAAAAAGGGTTGTTTAAATTGTGATGTGGATTATCATAGAAGTTTATGTAAGATAAAGGAGAAGAAATGAAAATAATTATAGGTATAGTAATAATAGTAATAGCAATTGTTTACATATTACTACGTTGGTATGCAAAAGGATATACAAGGTAAGGAGTTAAAATAATGAAATCTCCTATCTTGAAAATGAAAAAAGGTGTGAAAATTAATGGGGTTAAAAAATTAAGGTTAGAACTAAATGAATTAATAACAGATTCCTTTGCAGATATTCGTCCTTACATAGTCAACGACCTACTTAAATTGCTAAAGAAGAAAGGTATAGTTTATGCGGAAAGCAAGAAGAAAAATAAAAAGAAAGCCAAGAAAACAAAGTAAACCTCGCAAAAAGAAGAATTGGCTGATAAAACATTTAGATAGTGCTCCTACTAATAGATGGGCTAAGATAACAACATATTGCTTAATGCTTTTTGAATTTGTATTTCTTATTTGGTGGCTTCAGGACTTACTTTTAAATTGGGAAGATATTGTAGTGAAGTTGAAAGTATTATTTCATATATTTTAATGGAGGAAAGAAATGATAAGGGTTTTGGAACAAAAAATGAAAAAAGCTAATGTAATATTGGTGATGTTTGATTTGATAATTAGTATTTGTGGACAATTAAATTTAGAAGAAGAAGTAAAAAAATCATTAGATAAATATAACATTAAATGGAGAGAAATAGAATGAAAAACATATATACTTTTGGCTATTGCCGAAAATGTAAAAAAAGTGAAGCATTAAAAAATGGTTATTGTGTAGAGTGTAGTAAGATTTTAACTTCAAAAGATTCTTTTAAAGATATTTTTGGTGAGATATTTGGAAATGTAGGTGAGTTATTTGGAAAAAATAAGGAGGATAAAGATGAATAATACAAAGTTTGAGACAATAAAAACAGTAAGAAATGGACATGAAGTAATTTTTGAACCCATTATAAAAAAGTGCACATATTATCACCCCGATAATCAGAAAAATTGTAAGAACTGTAATGGAAGTAGACGTTATGTAGATGGATATTATATGATTTATGAAGTAAATGGAAAGAAGTGTGGGTTTATTGTAGACACCTTAAAATAAAGGAGAAAATTATGATTGAAGGTGGAGGAAGAAATTTGGATTGTATTATGGGAAATAATCAAGGAGATAAAATGAATTATAAAAATATTTTAAAATACACTATAGGATTGCCAGTTTTATTGTTTTTAACTTGTTCTTTTCCTATTGAATATTTAATGGAGTTGATATTAGAAACAGGGCATTTTTTAGTAACTGGGGATTTTTCATTAGCCATGGAAATAGAAGATATAAAAAAATTATGGAAACCAATCAAATAAAGGAGACAAAATTTGCAGTATAAAGAAGAAATTTTAAGACATATAAGAGAATACTTAGAGTTAAAAGATTATCCAAAAAAGATGAATAAAAAATTCAAAAACAAATTGGTTAATCTTAAATGCTTATATTGTAATCCTGATAAACTGACAGCATCAATAATTTCAACAAGACATGTAGCAAATTGTTTGGCTTGTAATAAAAGTTTTAACATAATTGATTTAGCAAGGAATTTAGAAACTAATTTTAATGATAAAACTTCAGAAGAAGAGATTTTAAATTATTTGAAAGATGTTTTAAAAATCAAAGTAATGACAAAAACAGATGAAGAAGATTTGGATAAATTTTTTGATAAGTATATGAAGTGGGGATTTGATTTAGTCCCTATTGTTGCTAATGAAAAGTTTCCAATAGAAAAAGATTGGACAAACAAAGAGCATAAAGATAAAACTGAGTGGTTGGAATGGATTAAGAACGGATTGAATATTGGGGTAAAAACAGGTAAAAAAAGTGATATTATGATTATTGATGTAGACCAAAAACCTACTCCAAAAGAAATTGATAGTATTAAAGGAAATTGTCTTGTTCAGGAATCAACTAATGGTTTTCACTTAATTTATAAATATGATAAAGACTTTCCAAAAACAAGGGTAGATGAATTAAAAGTAGATATTGAAGCTGAAGGGGGGCAAGTAGTAATTTATCCTTCCACAATAAATAATGTGCAAAGGAAATTTATAAATATTCCAGATGAAATAACAGAAATGCCTAAAGAATTAAAAGCCTTTTTGCTACCTAAAATCACAGTGACTTGTAAAACAGACAGTGAAAAACTAAGAGAAGATATTGAAACAGAAGATTTTAAGATAGACCCTAAAAAATTTGCATTAAAAAATAATCAATTAGAAGGAAATTGCAATACAGAATTTATTAAATTGGGAGGAATCCTAAGAAAACAATTAAATAGTGTTCAAACAGGCAATGTCTTAAATATTTTAAATAGACATATGTTAGAAACTCCTATGCAACAAAGAGCTATTAATGCTATGATTAGAGAAGTAGATAAATATTCTCAATTTGATGAGAGAGAATTAGCCCATAAAGTATTAGAGTATTTAAAAGATGTAGAAGAAGCCAATAGGACAGAAATCGCCATGGCTATTGTAAATACTAATAGAGGAGAAGATAAAAAAAGAATAGATAAAGCATTAACCTATTTAGTAAAAGAAGGGAATATTTTAAAGAAAGGTAGAAGTTATGGAATTATTCAGAAAGCTAATTGGAAAACAAATTTGATAAATATTGGGACACCTATAGATTTTAAAATGCCTTATTTTTATAATATTATGGATTTTAATTTTGGTGACCTACTTTTAATAGGAAGTCGAAATGCTACGGGCAAAACGCACATTTCGATGAATATAATTAAACAATTAGCAGAACAAAAACTACAACCTTATTATCTTTCGTTAGAATCAGGTTCACGATGGGCAAAAATTGGATTACAATTAGGATTAAAAGAAGGAGATTTTAAATGGGATGAATTAGCAGATTCTACTATAATTGAATTAGAAAAAGATGCTATTACTGTTATTGATTGGTTATGTCCTAATAATTATGCTGAAACAGATAAATTAATTAAATATTTTACAAAACAACTTCAAAAAAATAGAGGAGTAGCAATTGTTTTTGTGCAACTTAGAGATAATAATGAATGGTTAGCCAAAGATTTAATTAAACAATTTCCCTCTTTTGCTTGTAGATATGTTTATGATAATGAAGGAGATGGAGAATACGGTAAATTTATTATAGATAAAATGAGAGAGCCAAAAATTCGTGTTAAACATTATGAGATTCCTTGTCGTTATGATTGGGTAACTAAAGAATTAAAAATGCAGGAAGAAATAGAAAATGAAAAAGCACATAAAAAAGATTAAGCTATCAACAGTTTGTGATTTTTTAGAACGTGATTTAATACCTAATGTTATCTCAATAGGCTTTGATTCTTCACCACATGCTACAGGAATAGCAATAATTAGAACAACAGAATCTTATCTTATTGTAGAAAAAACTCATAAAATTGAAGTGCCTGAAAAGTTTACAAAGTTAGATGCTGTTGATTTATTTACAGAACAATTAGAAGATTTTAAAACTTCATTAAAAGGTATGTATAAATTTGATGTAAATTTTATAGAAGATTGTTATGTAGGATTTAATCCTCAAACTGCTCTTTGGTTAGCACGAATTGGTATTCTTGCATATGATAGATTTAAAAGGCTTTCAAAGAAAAGTTGTTTGATTTATCCTTCATCTGCCAGAAAAAGAATAAATTTTAAAAAATCAAACAAAAAAGTAACAGGAAAAAAATTAAAGAAAGAACTTATAGATTATATTAATAAGGCTTTAGATTTAAAAGTAGAAGATACAGACATTGCAGATAGTCTTATTTTAGCATTAGCAGGGTTAGTAATGGAGGAGTAGAAATGAATAAATTAACTAAAGCTGTTCGGAAAGAAGTAAGAAAGAGATTAAAAATTAGTCAAAATACTTTGTTCGGAGGAAAATGGTTAGTTATACACAGAAACACTGCTAAACATATTTTACAAATTACAGATAGTAAAAAGGGAGAATGAATAATGACTAAGAAAGTAAAATTTGAAATAAGAAAGATTCTAAAAGACATCAGATTTAATGTTTGTGTATTAGAAAGAGATTATGGAATTGAATGGACAGGGTATTTAGGACGAGTTATCAATTTTGTAACAGAGTGTATTGCTGATAAGTATGGAATTGAAATAGGACTAGATAAGGAATAAAAAAATGTCTAAAAAAGTAGAACAAGATAAAAAATTTTGTGTCAACTTAGAAAAATCTATTTATACCGAAGTCTTAATTCAAGCTAAAGATTGGAAAGAAGCGGAAAAGAAAGCTGAAGAAATGATAGAAAAAACCAAACGCTATGAGAATTACAAAATTGCTGGAATCGAGGAAATTAAAGATAAAAAAGAAGAGGAGGAAGAATGAATTACATAAATGATTTTCATTGGATTTGGTATGGAATTGGATTTCTTTTTGCACCAAGATTAACTATTATGATTGCTTTAAGTGTTTATTTAAGTCATTTTATACCGTTACCTTTAATGATTATAGGTTGGGTTATAGCGATTTTATCTTTTTGCTGTTTTGGAGGGAATTCAAAATGAAGAATAATAAATTAGACGAAAAATTATCTAAATTAGAAAAAGAATTTGGATTAAGCAGAACCTCTTCACAAAAAAAAGTAGAAAGAATAAGGACTGGTTATTTTTGTTTGGATTATGTGCTTGATGAAATTAAATTGGTAGAGGGGGGGCATAAAATTGAATTGTATGGTCGTGAAAGTTCAGGTAAATCTACTTTTGCTAAATTGATAACAGCAAAATACCAACAATTAGATAAAGTTTGTGTATGGGTAGTTTCTGAAGGGTTTGATGAGGAATGGGCTACTCATTTAGGAGTAAATGTAGATAGGGTCTTAAAATACTATCCTGAACACGTAGAGGATGCTTGTGATAAGATAATAGAATTAATTCCAAAGGTAGATTTAATAGTAGTTGATAGTGTAGCTTCCATTATTCCAGAGGTAGAAGTAGAAAAATTAATGAGTGAAAAATCAAGAGCAGGACAAGCAAGTGCTTATACGCAATTTACAAGAAAATTATATAAAACAATAGCACATGAAACTACTACATTAGTATTTCTAAATCAAATGAGAATAGTGATGGGAAAAATGTTTGGAAATCCAGAAGATACTCCATGCGGTAAAGCATTAAAGCATATGTATAATACGAGAATAGAATTCAAAACCGCTAAACCTATTGATAGGAAAAAAACTATTAATGGCAAAGAAGAAACTGTAAGAATTGGAACAGAACTTAAATTGCATGGATTTAAAAATAAATTAGGAGTAGCTAAAAGAAGTGCTGTTGTAGATTTTTATTTTGAAGAGGGATACATAGATAATAAGAAAAGTTTATTTTTTGGAGGATTAAGGTTTGGAATAATTGAGAAAGATAAAAATACTTATTCCTATAATAAAATAAAAGTAGCAGGTAAAGATAAATTTCAAAAGGCATTATCAGATGAAGATTATAAGAAAATAGAGGAGGACATATGGAAAAGAATGAAATAGGAGGAGAAAGAATGAATAGTTTATTAATTCATTTATTAAAGAAGGTAAATAGATTATTTCATCTTAAAATTAATGAAAAGAAATTAAAGAAGTTAAATTCACATTCTTTTGTTTTATATAATCATCAAGGATATTGGGGTTTTAGAGTAATTAATGATTGGTATAAATGGTATGATAAAGGATATAAAACAGACTTTGGATTATATAAAAGACCAGAACACGCTGTTTTAAATTTTTTATGTTATGTTAAGAAAAATAAAATTAAAGTAAGAAAATTAATGAATTAAATAAGGAGGATAATTTATGAGAATCTTAGAAATTGAAAAACTTTTTGAATCAGAAGATACTTTAGATAAAGTAATTGAGAAAATAAAAGATGATGTAGAGAATATAGATTATTGGTCAGGCGTAAGAAAAGATAATTTAACTGATAATCCAGAGGAAATTACTAAAGCGTTGAACGAATTAAGTGGAGATTACAGCAATCTTAGAATAGTTTTAGGAATAGCAGATACAGAATTAGGTAATAGAGAAGTTCGTAAGTATAATGCTATAAAAATGCAGTTAGAGAAAGATGATGTAAGATTTACCTCTCAAATAGATTCAGCAACTAAGAAAGAAGCAAGTGCTTATGTTGGAAGTTATAGAAGGATTTATAATATTATAAAGGCTTATGTGGAAGCTTGTGACAAACACATCATAACTTTGCAAAGTATTTTAAAGAAGTGGGAAAGAGATTATAATAATACATAGGATGTAAAAATCTTTTTACATAAATAAGTGTTGATTTGCTTGACTTCAGGGCTTTTTATGTGTTATAATAGTAATAGAGGGAGTATTATATATGAAAATAAGATTTACCTTTGCAGATGTAATTTATTGGGCTAAATGGTTAATTATTATTTCAGTATTTTGGTTAGTATTAATTTTAGGATTAAATCTACTAATGGGGATGTAAAATGAAAAAAAGTGTAAAACATTGGGATGCTTATTTATGGGAAATAATAGATTTAGATACTGGTAAAGAGATTAAAGGAGTGCAATGGGCTAATGATGAAACTGGTAAGTATGAAAGATTTTTACGTAATGAAGCTGGTTCTCCAGCATGGGATATTAAAAAGAAAAAACTTATTACAGAAGTTAAAAAAGGAAGAATTAAGATAGTAAGGAAAGTAGGAAGGTTTAAATATATTATTGCTTATTTATTAAAGTTTATAAATAGAAAAGTTAAAACAAGGAGTAAATAATGCAAACTTACCATAAAATTCATGGAATTTTTCATAGGGACATAGAAAAAACAATTGAAGGTATAAGTTCACTTTCTCAGAAAAGAAACCCAAATTATGGTAAATTTATTATTGGCGATTGGAGCAGACCAGAATTTGAATTACTCAAGGATATTAAGTGGACTTGGACAGAAAAAGTGAATGGAACAAACATTAGAGTATGTTGGAATCGTTGTCCTCTTTTACCTCAACAATTAAAATTTAAAGGAAAAACTGACAGAGCAGATATGCCAAAACATTTAGGGGATAAATTAGCACAATTATTTATTAAGGAAAAGATGGAAGAAGTATTTGGGTCAAATGAAGACCAGCCAGATGTTTGCCTCTACGGAGAAGGTTATGGAGAAAAGATTAACGGGGGAGGTAATTATTTTGAAGGAGGACATGGAGTAAGTTTTATTTTATTTGATATTAAAATTGGTGGAACTTTTTTGGCAAGAGAAGATGTAGAAGAAATTGCTGACAAGTTAGCGGTGGATGTAGTCCCAATAATAAATAGAGGCACAATTAATGAAGCAATTGAGTATGTAAAAACAAACCCTATTTCAAATATTAGTGCTGTGAGAGGCAATAGTAAACCAATGGAAGGTTTGGTGCTTCGGGCAGACCCTGAATTAAGAGATAGACGTGGTAAAAGAATTATTCTAAAAATAAAATATAAGGATTTTAAATGAAAATTAAAAAGAAATGTGATTATTGTAATAAGTTTATTTATGTTAATAAATGGAGAGATGAGGCATATAAACATCATTATTGTTCTAAAAAATGTAGAACAAAGGGACTTTCTTTATTAAGTAGAGAAAAAAGAGTATGTAAAAATTGTAAGGAAATTTATTATAAAGCTAAATCTATACAAGAAAATAGAAAATTTTGTAGTAAAGAATGTTATTTTGAATATGCTAAAAAGACTCATTATAAAAGAAAATATAATTATAAATGTTGCCCAATTTGTAAAAATAAATATTATCCTTATTATGAGAAACAGATATTTTGTTCTAGAAAATGTCAATTAAAATTTCAAGGTAAAGGAACTTTAAATGTATTTCATAATCGTAAAAAATTTATTGAACAAACAATAAAAAGAAAATTAAGAAAAGGGGAGATAATTCATCATCTTGATGGAAATAGGAAAAATAATAAAAAATCTAATTTAATAGTATTAAAAAATAAATCTAAACATTCAAAACTTCATATAAAAGCATATAATTATGTAGTAGAAAAAGGAATTGATGATTATTTAAAATGGTTTGATAAGAAGTATGAATTAGAAGGAATTAAATAATGAAAAAGCATAAATTAAAAAGAAAAGTAATAGCTTTGATAGAATTTAATACTGGTGAAGGTTACAGGAAAGAGTATGTAGTGAAAACTACTTTAACTGAATTAAGAAAACAAATTAGAAAGCAAGTAAAAAAACCAATAAAAAGAATTAAATTTTTAAAAGGAGGGAAATAAAAAGTGAGTAATGGAAATCTGCATAAAGTATGGGGTGAACGTCATAGAATTCTTTTATCAAAGACTTCAGAAATAGATTACTTAAAATTAAAAGCAAACACATTTTGCTCCCAACATAGTCATAACAAAAAGATAAATCTATTTTATGTATTAAAAGGAAAAATTAGAATTGATACTGAGTTTGGAAAAATCATATTACAAAAAGGACAAGCTTTTGAAGTAAGACCTCCTCTAAAACATAGATTTGTCTCTTTATCAAATTCAGAAATGATAGAAATCGCATTCGTAAACAAAGGTAGAATAGATGAAAATGATATTAATAGAGAGAAGCAAGGTGGTCGTATTATTAAGGGAAAATATTTAAGCATACCTGAGTTGAGGAAATTAGGTTATTTAGAATTGTCAAATGAAGGAGAATAAATAATGAATAAAATTATGCTTAATAAAGATATGCTTATTACATCTAAAGATATTATGACTATAAAAACTAATTTTACTTATAATAAAAAAGGGGAATTAATAGGGTATGAAATAAAAGAAGTAGAAGTAAATAACAAACCTGTTCATTTTAAAAAAGTAAATAAAGGAGATTAAAATGAGTAAACCAAGATTTTCAAAAGGCGAAAAGAAAAAGTGTAAATTCTACGATTATGGAAAATGTAAAATTCAATCACATGGTAAAGATTGTAGACCACGAACCAAAGAGGATGCTCTTCCTGAATTTGTAGAAGGATGTAGTGGATTTGTTCCAATAGAAGCAGGAGAAGCTTGTAAGGAAGGGAAATGTGATGGAACTTGTAAGGATTGTCAAGATAAGGAGTAAAGAAAAATGATTAATGAGAGAAAACTTAAAAAACTAATAACAAAAAGAAGAGACTATTATATTCATAATCTTGAGAAAGTAATTAATCCTGTATTAAAGGATTATGAAACTAAATTGAGAGTAACGGATGGTTTTTTAGAGGAAGAATACAAAAAAGTATTTAAAGGAGAAATGAAATGATTTGTCCATTAATGAGTTATAGATATGAAGACCATACTGTAGAATGTAAAGAAAAAGATTGTGCTTGGTGGATTGAGAAAGTTGAACGCATTGACAAAGTAACCCTACAAGGATATTCTAAAAAAGTTAATCAATGTGCTATAAGTTATTTAGCAATAAAGGAGCATGATTAAAATGAAAAAGAAAGAATTAATAAAGAAACTAAAACCTTATTGGTTAATGGCAAGAGAAGTAGAGGATAGATATTTGGATGCCATTGTTGACATAGAAAATTTAGCAAGTAAAGCTACAGGAATAGAAGGAATTGAAATGTATAGATGTGATGGAGAATTGGTTGGTATAGGGGATTATACTAGAGAGATGAAGTTGATACGTGGAGAGGAATTGGAGAAGTAAAATGCAATTAGTAAATGTAGCAAATAATAAAAGAAAACTTTATCTTTTTATCAGAGATAATAAAGGAGAATTACAAATTATTGAAAAGAATGATTTCTTTCCTTATTTCTACGCATCTGATGAAACTGGAGATTACCAAAGTTATAAAGGATTACCATTGAGAAAAGTATTTGTATCTAATCCAGCAGATGTAACAAAAAGTAGAAATAATGATTCTTATGAAGCTGATGTTTTATTTGTTAAAAGATATTTAATAGACAAAGTTGATAAAATTGATAAAACAATACCAAAGTATGCTTTTATTGATATTGAAATTTTGTCAGATGAATTACCAAATGTGCAAGAAGCTAAATTTCCTGTGAGTTGTATATCAGTCTACAATTCCTTGTATAAATCCATACAAACTTTTTATCTTGAGGATTATGAAAATGATTATCAGTTAATTGATGATTTTATCAAATATATGAGCAAAGAGAAATTCGATTTATGGTTTTCTTGGAATGTAAAATTTGATTATGATTATCTATTTAACAGAATAGAAGGAATAAAAGATAAGAATGGATTAAATTTTGCATCTCAAATTAGTCCTATTAAGCAATCTCGTTATGGAGGAGAAGTTTATTATCCAGCAGGTATTTCAATAATTGATTATCTTGCTTGGTTCAAAAAATTTACTTTTAATAGAGATAAATCTTATGCTTTAGATGCAGTTGCTCAAAAACATTTAGGAAAAGGTAAAAGTTATAAGCCAGATTTTTCTAAATTAAGTTTAGAGATTAAAAAGAGAAACATAGAAGATGTAGAGATAATGGCTAAATTAGAAGAAAAATTTAAACTTATTCCTTATTATGATGAGATTAGAAGATTAAGTAAAGTTGAATGGGAGGATTTAATCTGGAACAGTAGGATTATTGACATGCTTTTATTAAAAGAAGCAAAAAACCAAAAAGTAGTTCTTCCAATGAAACCAGCAGAAGAAAGAGGAACTTTAACTGAGAAAGAGAATTACAAAGGTGCCTACAGGGACATCTTTGAAACAGGTGCTAAATTTAATTGTGGGAGTTACGATTTATCTTCGGCATACCCTTCAATGATAGTGGATTTTGCTTTAGACCCTGCTAATGTAAGAGAAGGTGTAAAACATAATCCAGTAGAAGAAATAGAAATAGAAGATACTTATTTTCAACAAAATCCAAATGCCTTACTTCCAACAGTTGTCAAAAAATTAATGAACCTGAAAAATGACATTAAACAAAAGATGTCAAGTTTAAAAATTGATAGTGAAGAATACAAAGATATTAAAAAGAGTTATGATGCAATTAAATCAGTAGTAAATTCAGCTTATGGGGTTAGTGCATTGAGATTCTTTCGCCTTTTTGACCCACGTGTGGCTTCTGCTACAACCTATTTAGTTCGTGATTTATTGCATTATGTTGAGGAGAAGATAAAATTAAAAGGATACAAACTTATTTATGTAGATACTGATGGTATTATAATAGACAATGATAAAGAGGATATTTCTGATTTTCTTAATCAATTAATAAATCAATGGGCTAAAGAAAAGTATGGTAAAGATAAATTGACTACTGAATTTTCTTATGAAGGGAGGTATGAGAAATTATTGCTTTTGGCGAAATGTAGGTATTTTGGGTATTTAAAAACTGACAAGGGAATAGAAGAAAAAATGGTTGGAATAGAAGCGAAGAGAAAAGATTGTTTTGATGGAAAAACTTTAATTTTAACTAATTATGGATGGAAGTATTTTAAAGATTTAGATAAAAATAAAGATTTAGTATTAAGTATGAATCCTCTTACTAAAGTAGCTAATTATTATCCTATTAAAGATATTATAATAGAAGATTATAAAGGGAAAATGATTATGGCTAAAAATAGAGGAGGTATAGATTTTTGTGTAACTCCTAATCATAAATTTCTTAAACATGAACCAAAAGCAACTATTATGATAAAACAAAAAACAAAGATAAATCAATTAAAAATCCCTACAGTTAGTTTGTGGAGAAAATTAAATGATAATAATGAAGAAATTTCTTTAAAAATATTACATAATTATAATTATTGGTTAAATATAGAAGAATTAAAAAATAATAAACCTTATACAAAAATTATTAAGAAAGTAAATTGGAGAGGGAAAGATTTAGGGCATTATTTTATATTAACAGGAAAAAACAAAACAAAAACTAATGAATATGAGGAAATTCATATACCTATAACAAATTGGTTTGAATTTTTAGGGTGGTATTTAAGTGAAGGCAATACATATATAAATAATAATAAAAATATTTATGAAATTGATATAGCACAATCAGAGATAATAAATCCTAAAAAATGTAAATTAATTAAAAATTTATTAGATAAATTAAATGTTTATTATTTACAAGATAAAAAGAAAACCAAATTTCAAATAAAAAATAAACTGATTGCTTTAGAGTTAGAAAAATATGGAAAAAAAGCAAGAAATAAATTTATTCCTTTGTATATTAAGAATGCTTCTCCAAATTTAATCAAAATATTTTTAAATAGTTATTTTTTAGGTGATGGATATTTTAAAGGGAAACAAAGATGTTTTACTACTTCAAGTAAACAAATGTCTCTTGATTTGCAAGAATTAATAGTAAAATCAGGAAAATCTGCTACACTTTGGATAAGACCAGAAGATAAACATAAAAAATGGATTATAGACCATTGGGCTAATGTTGGAAATGAATCTTATCAAATAACAGAATCTTTAACAAAGTTTTATACTGTATTTCCTAATCATATACAAAATAAATATTATGAAGGAAAAATTTATTGTGTAAATGTAGAGCCTTTTCATACTATTTATGTAATGAGAAATGGAAAATCTTATTGGACAGGTAATAGCACCATTTTTATGCAGAAATTTCAAAGAGAATTAATTGACAAGATTTTAAATAAAGAATCCAAAAAAGATATACTAAATTGGATTAAACTCCAAATTGGTAGGATTAAAGACACTCCTTTGGAAGAGATTGCTTTGCCTTGTAAATTATCACGTAAACCAGAGGATTATAAAAATGTGCCAATCTTTTTACGAGCATTAAATAACACTGAGAATTTTAATAAAAAAGTAGGAGACCCTTTTTATTATATTTATGTAATACCAAGTTTAGAACCTAAAATTACTACTGAAGTTTACCTTGATGGGGAAATAAAAGAAGTTATAAAGGGAGATGTTTCAAGGAAGGAAATTGTAGTTAAATTAGCTGAACAGGAAATAGAAAAGGGAAGAATTAAAGTCTTGCATAAAAAAGAAAGATTGGAAGATGTAATGGCTTTTGATGAGGATAATAAATCTCATATAAATAAGGAACAGGTTGATTGGAAGAGAATGATTGAGAGGAATATTCTCATGAAATTAGAAGTAATTTTTTCTGCAATGCGATGGGATTTAAGTGAGATTGTTCCAGATATTGTTATTAAAACCCCCCAAAAACACACAGAATTGCCTAAAATTGAAGAGATTAAGGCTAAACCCATAGTAAGACCTGAAGAAGTTGAAAAGGGTGAGATAAATGTATTAAGTCTGTTTGATGGTATTAGTTGTGGGCAAATAGCATTGGAAAGGGCAGGGATTAAAGTTAATAAATATTTTGCATCTGAAATTGAGGATTGTTCTATACAAATAACCCAAAAAAATTACCCAAATACTATTCAATTAGGAGATATTACAAAGATAAAAGGAAGTGATTTACCTAAAGTTGATTTGATAATTGGGGGTTCTCCTTGTCAGGGATTTAGTAATGCAGGTAAGGGATTAAATTTTGATGACCCAAGAAGTGGATTATTTTTTCATTTTGTGAGAATTTTGGAAGAGTGTAATCCTACATATTTTTTGCTTGAAAATGTTAGAATGAAACAAGAATGGCAAGATATTATTACTGGGTATTTAAAAGTAAAACCTATTATGATAAATTCTGCTTTATTAACTGCTCAAAGTAGAAAGAGATTATACTGGACAAACATTTCAAACATTACACAACCAAATGACAAAAAATTAATATTAAAAGATATTATTTTGGAGAAGGGAATCAAAGAA
>Ga0222637_1000303_pt1 | contig 23654 bp, 23 predicted proteins | sample AntAcemetagen143_FD_181149 | JGI IMG/M metagenome (GOLD analysis project Ga0222637, IMG submission 181149) | Saline water microbial communities from Ace Lake, Antarctica - #143 | ecosystem: Environmental > Aquatic > Non-marine Saline and Alkaline > Saline | place: Antarctica: Ace Lake...
TGGAAGTTCTAACGAAGTCGCTCCACCAAAGTCTATAACACCTGTTGATGTTATAGTTCCATCTGCGTCAAAATTTGAAGAACCAATGTCTATATTACCAAAGTTAGATGTTATAGAACCTGCATCTAATATACCAACTGTTAATATACTAGAAGCACCAACCCAAGTAGTAGAAGCTATAGTATCACCCATTAAGACGTTTAACTTCGCTAGAGTATCTATTGAAGTTGTATATACTCCGTCAGTAACTGTAGCGGCGTTACCTGTTATGTCGCCTGAAATTGCATTTGTAACGGTAAGGTCATCGAGCCAACCTTTAGTGATACGAGTTCCAGTAGAACCTAAATCACCTGTAAAAAGAAGATTAGATTGGTCATAAGTAAGTGAAGCATCACCCTCTATTGTTCCATCTCCTGTCCATACTCCGATTTGACTATTAGCTGGAGTGCCTACTTTAGAAACGTCTCCACTTCCACCAGAACTTAAACAAGTTCCGTCAGGCAACTCAAAACATCCATTGGTTAATTTAATACCACCAGTTGAAGAAAACGTAGATGTCGCAACTGTAAAGTTTATTCCAGTTGTATCTCCTACGGAAAGAAGTGTACCAGCACTTGTTGTTCCTATTCCTACATTTCCATCAAATCTATTCTCACCTGCATCTGACCACATAGCATAAGCTTTTTCATCTGCTACTAATCCTTTTAATGGAGCTTCAATATATAAATTAACTGAATTTGTTAAATTTGCTCCAGTATCAATTACATTTACATCCTCTAAATAAACATTAGCTATAAAAGCATGAGTTCCACTACCAGCAGAAACAAGTTGACCTGCAAAACTATTAGTATGGACACTTGCATTAATTGCTGCTGTTAGTTGACCTGCAAAACTAGACATGCTAGCAGTCCCTGATGGAGAAAGATTTCCTAAAATACCAAAAGCTAAATTTGCACCAATAGCAGATCCTACTCCTATTGAGCCAAATTGAACAGTGTTTGTTGTGTTTATACTTTGAGGAAGAGAAAGAACTGCTGTATTACCAGCTCCATTGTCAGTAACTGTTATCTGATTGGCTGTTCCAGTTAAAACCCTTTCATCAGTTAAATCTCCATCAGCCGTTAAGACTAAATATTCTGCACCAATAGGAGCGCCACCACCACCACCACCAAAAGTAGAGGTAGAAACCCATTCTAAGTTTCCTGCATAATTTGTTATAAGAGCTTCGCCGTTACTTCCCTTAGTAAGACCTTCGACTGTATTAGCTCCGTTAGCGTATAGAATGTCTTGGTCTGCATAAGTTGAATCCCATGTTGATGTTGTCCAATTAGGAGTAGCGGCTGAACCTGAACGAAGCATTTGATTAGCTGTGGCTGTTCCAGCAAGAACTTCCATACTATCTGCGTCTGTGTAAACTATTCCGCCATTAGAAGCGGTCATATTCTTATTTGTGCCACCGTATGTAAGACTGATAACATCTGCTTCCCACGCTCCTGTTCCTATAGTTCCTAGAGTAGTTATATTTGTAGTACCTTCCATTGTTGATGTCGCAGTTCTAATAGAATCATATATTGCGTCTGCAGTAGCTAGAACTGTAGTCGCTCCGTCTGTTATTGCTCCAGTGTCTGCGTCAATCTCTAAAGTTCCTGCGCCAGTAGTACAGGTTAAAAAGTCATCACAATTAAGCGTGGCAAAAACAGGGTCATCAGCTGAGTCGCCTATTAAGAGTTGTCCGTCTGTACCGACTGTAAGGGCTGCAAGTGGGTCTGTTCCTGAACCTACAATTACACCGTGGTCGGTAAAACTTGAAGCACCAGTACCGCCTTGAGCGACTACAACGTCTGTAAATCCTGCCGCTAAAGAACCAGAAGTTAAAGCACCTACTAAGATTATATTTGCATTACCAGTTGAAGAAGCTACACTCTCACCTGAAAATAAAGCATCTAACGTAGTTATGCTAGTTATATCTGAATTTACAGTAAGAGTATCGCCTGCCATTATAGTAGTGTTTCCGTTGCCACCTGCAATCGTAAGAGTATCGGTCGTTGTATCGGCGGCGGTGCTTCCGCTATCACCAGCAATAGTTTCCCATAAGTTTTGGTCAGGGTCGCCACCACCTGCTGATGAAGTAGTTGCAATCATTTCACCAGTAACTCCGTCTATGGCTACAAGAGTACCTGCTGGAGTTATTAAATTTGGAAAAAAAGCTGTACCAAAGTAAGCGTCTGTTGAGGAAGCGTAAGAAGCTGAAAATAAAGTTGAGGTAGCATTACCGTCTATTCTTACATTTCCATAAACATCTAAAGCAAAAGCGGTGTTCGGAGTAGAAGTTCCTATACCTACATTTAGAGTAATATCATCTTGATATATAGATGTGGTATTTTCTGACCAAGGGGTAGAAACAGAAGGGTTAGAACCTGCCCCACCACCAGTAGCTTGATTTCGTATATCATAATAATATACGCCTGTTCCCGACTCTGGGACTTCTTGTATCACTCCTGTTCCTGTATTTTTTACTACTACAAAGGCTACTGGTATCCATAAGTTTTTAAGCAAATCATCATCTGGTTGGTATACTTGCGCAGAAAATTCATCTTTAATTACTTGTTTAACATCTTTGTATTCCTTACCTGCTGGAATAACATCTCCTTTTTGCACTAAGGCAAGGATACGAGAACCACCACCATTAATAGGTATTATACCAAGAGTAACACCAAAGTATTTATCGTTGGATATTGTTTCGCCTGTTGAATATTCGTCATTAAAATCATAAGTCGTTGAAGTGGCGTATGTGCCATCATTTTTAGTATAAAATAAAGTTTCCACCGAGGTAGAAGCAAAATCAGAAGTAAGCTCATCAAATATTATAGCCATTGTTCCTGTTGCTATTCTTACATCACCACTATCTGCGTATATATCCATTCCGCTTCTATACTGTGCTCCGTCATGCCAAAATCTATGGTAAGTATTAAAGATAAAATCTTCTGACCATAATTGAGCTGAAAATGAACCATAATTAGTAACCGTGCTATCGTGAACAGTTCCTGCTTTTATATTTGCAATATCAACGTGATTTACAATACCCTCTGGACTTGTGTTACTAGCGACAAGTTCTGGAGCATCACCCGTATTTTTAACATATACATAAATATCTTTAGGATTAGCGTCTGTGCCTGCGTAACTTTCAATATCAACTGTCATTGTCGCCGCTACATTTATTAAGACTTTATTATCAATATTAAATGCAAAGAAGCCAGTTCCACTTGCCTCTGTGATAGTATAAGTCCACACTCCACCGGAAACTGCGTTTGTGATTGTATAATCTAAATAAGATGTATTACTTCTAATTCTACGTTGAGCAGTTGCTAGATTATTAGCTGAAAATGCTACTCCATTATCGTCTGTAAAAAAGGCATCTGCAAAAGTATTATCTGCATTTCCAAGTTGATAAAGATTATCTGTAAGAGGGAATATATCTTTGGCTGTAGTTGAGGAGTTTAAAGCAATATTTCCTGCAAAAGAAGTATTACCAGCTCCTGTCCAAGCATTATCTTGAGTAAGTAGCCAATCTTTAGTAGAGGTTGCTTGTCCTAGTGGGTCATAAAGTCCTGCATGGTCGCCCCACCCGTAAGCTGTGTCCCAATTAGAGCTATTATTAACTGTAGTACATTCTATTTGCGTTCCTGTTGTATCGTAATTACACAAAGTATCATCTGTTAAAGTACCTTCATTTATTGAGAAAGTTCCAGTTGTTAAATCAAGTAAAGTTCCGCCTGCTGTGTAAGTTGTGTCGGTAGGAGTATCGCAAGTATTAGTATCTCCTATAGTAGTAATATACTTTCCAGCCGTACAAGCTATTGGATAATTATCGTGAGTAGTCCAATCTGCTCTATCTACAAAAGTTGTTGAGGCGATAGCCTGAGTATATGCGTCATTAATTAAAAGATAAGTCGTAGAGGCATAAGCCTGACCTAAATAACCACCTAGAGCGTGGTTACCCCAATCGTAAGCCGTATTCCAATTTGCTGAATTATTAGTTATAGAAGTATCCCAAGCTGAACCTGTTGAAAGAGGAATCCCAGCATCAGGATATGTCATATATTTATTTGTCGCTCCTTCACTTAAAGCGTCTGTGCTAGTGGCGTTAAAATATGTATAAAAATCTGAACCGAATGATGTTAAAGTTCCAGCCCAAGCTCCTGTGTTATCTAAAGTGATTGCCTCAGTAGCACAATTTATACCAACACCTTCAACCTCTGAACAATCAAAACCAATAGCATCATCAGTAAATTTAATTCCTGTATCTGCGGTGGCGTTAGTATAATCTGAAAAATCCCATATATGAGTCGTGGATGAGATTGTTTCTCCTATAAGGGCGTTGAGTTCTGCTAAGGTATCAAATGAACTTGATTTACCGTCTAGTTCTGTTTGAAGGTCAGCTTGATTAGAAAGAGTACCTAAAATTTCACCCCAATTTACAACTGCTGTTATTCCTAACGTAGAGGTAGCTAAAATATCATATCCACCATTACCATCGCCTACTAACATTTCTCCGTAAGACGGAAGCGTAGAAGTTCCAGTACACCCCTGATAAGGATAACAAACAGAAGCACCTAGATTTGCCATCTGTGATAATTCGTTAGGAGTAATTTCAATAGCCATTACTGCTGTTGTCATTAAGATACCTGCTAAGATTGTAAGTAGTTTTGTCATATTTTTATAATTAAGCACGTCTGTAGTCTACTCTAATTTTCGCCCCATTAGGAGGAGCAGTTAAAAATGTTATTGTTTTTGCTGAATAAGTAAAATCTTCTGTTAAAAATAGTTCTACTGTTCCAACCTTAACGTGTAAAGAGGTGGAAGGACTAGGTGTGTGGTTAATATCGAAGTCTGTTTCTATTCCGTCTCCTGTTCCTACTAATTCGTTATCTATTGTTCTAATAGCCCAAGAACCTACATTAAGACCACCACCAGATACTCTGCCTAAGTTCTTATTTTCTTTAATACCTTTAATAGCAGAAGCGTCTATTCTTTCATCTCCACTTAAGAGTTCTAAAGCGTCTCTAATCTGTTCTCCCATTTTAGGTAAGTCATTTTTAATCTCTTGTATTTCAGGTATTTTTATCTGTCCTAAGACCTTGCCAACAATTACTTCTTCGTCAGCGTCTTTTCCATCTACTCCGTCTTTAATCTGAGAAACTTTAATATCAATCTCATCATTCTTTGACTGAGATGTTGAAAGCATCTTTGAAACCTCTGATTTGATTAACGCTATAAGTTCGCTTTTAGAGAGTTCGTTATCATTCTTATTCTTATCAGACAACTCCTTAAAAGCGTTTAACATCTTACCAACAGCTTCTACAAGTTTATCATCTGACTTCTTTGAAAAATCAACAACAGTCTTAAAATTCTCTACAAACATTTCTTTAGTAAGAGAATCTGGGTCTAGTAATGAGAGAAGTCTCTGTACCCCTACTATTTGTTTTTCATCTAATCCTTTTGGCATAAAAATTCTTTTAATTGTTCTAATGTATTATTTATTTTTCCGTAAATCTTATGAAATTTATTATGACATTTCTTACATAAAGTAATTCCGTTATCAATATCAAATCTTAACTCTATATATTTACTAAAATTTTTAATATGATGTGGATGTAAATATACTCCTTTTAAATTACATTTTTGACAAGTATGATTATCTCTTTTAAAAATCGCTTCTCTCCATAAACGATATTCAACTCCACTCCTTACTTTTTTTTCTTCACTTCTTGAATTTCCACCCTTCCAATTATAACATTTCTCTTTGCTTTTTTTCATTGTGGCACTAATTTTTAATCGTGTTTTTTCTGTCTGTTTATGACCATTTTTACCTTTTAATGCTTTACTTATATTTTCACATCTTTCTTTTGAATATTTACCGTGCTTTCTACCATTATTAATAGTATTTCCTAACATTATTTTTCTCATCTTTTCTTTCGTTTCTTCTGATAATTTTTTTCCTTTCATCCATTTTCCAAATCCTTTTTCTTTAGCTATTTTTCTTATTTTTTCTATTCTTAACAATTCTGCTTCTTTTGTTTTAGCTCTAGGCATATAATTTTATTTAATTACTATATACCTATATTATCAATTAAACCTTCCTTTGTCAATTTATCTTTTTTATTTTTGCTTCATTAGTTAAAGGCATATTATTTCTTTATTTCTAATAACCAAGAAAATAACATTATTCCTAGTAAAATTTGTATCATATTATCTAAATAAAATTTCTAATATAGTTATAACTGTATTTCTTTCATTAATTGGTAACTTTTTTATTTGTTGTAAAACAGGTTCAAGTTTTTGAGAAGCTATTCCAGTTAAAGCAGCTAACTCCCCAATAGATTTTGGTGTTATTATTGTATTAACAAGAGTTCTAATAGTATCTCCTATGCTAACCGCCGCTCTTGAGGGAGCTTGTCCTAATTGACGACCTGCTTCTGTTGCAAGAATATCAATACCCTCTCTCTTTTCTAATTGCTCAATAAAACTTCTTGATAACGCCTTATTAGAATTAAATAACTTGTCTATTTTTCCAGCTACTTGTTTAATAGCTTGTGGACTTATTTTACCGCTTGGAATTGAAAGTTCTTTAATCAATACTTCTAAAAAGTCTTGTTCTTTTTCAAATTGTGCATTTAATTTTCCAACTGCAGGAACTCTATCACTAATATAACTTCTAGCTTGTCTTGATAAATCATCAATCACATTATTAAATTCTTTACTTGCTGTACCTGATTTTCTGAATTTTGAAATTTTAATGGCTAAATCATTAAATCCTTTAGGTGTTGTATCTTTCCAATTATCTATGAGTTCAAATGATTTCTTTAAAAGTTTTTCCTCACTATCAACAAAAGGAGATTGAATAAAATCAAATTCTTTTTTTGTTCTATTTACATCAACTCCAAATTTTCTTAATGAAGAAGTAACTTTATCTTTTAATCCTTTCATTGTAAGTACGAAAGTTTCACCATCAACTTTAATAGTTGTTTTTTGTCCTTCTGTTAAAACTTTAGGATTTCTACCCAAACGTTGCGGTAATTCTTCTAACGCTTTTGCATAAGCATTAGACGCTGATTGTTTTATATTTTTAACACCTTGCAAAATTTTAGTAGCAACATTCTCTATGACTTTAACCTCATCTCCTCTTAATCCAACTCTTGCTTGTTCTGGCTTTGCAATTACTTGTTCAATAACATCTACACCTTTTCCAGTAATAGCACCTGCTATATTTTTACTAAAAGATTTGAATAATCTACTTGTTAAACCAAACGCACCTTTAGTGATTGGTCCAATAATTGGTACAACAGCACCAATACCTGCTCCTGCCCTAGCTTCTTCTCCAAATTCGCCTGTTTGTACAGCAGTTTGTCCGCCAATTAAACCAGCTTCAGTTCCTGCTCTTACTCCTAAACGAGTTGCTTTTCCTAACTTCCCACCTAAAGCTCCTAATTTACCAACTTTACTTAATTTTGTTGCAGCACCTCCTGGAAGAAAAAACTCAGCTATTTGTTCTCCAAAAAAACCTATTTCTTGAAGTCTATTTTGTGGTTTAAATATTTCAGGTTTTTCTTCAGGAACTAACTGACCTCCCGTTATGCTACCTAATAATCTACCCGCACCTCTAGCAGTTGATAAACCACCTTTAAAAATTCCTTTAGTAATTTCTACTCCTTTACCAGTTGTTAATTCGGCGGCTCTTCTTAATCCTATGCTTTGTTTTATAGGTTTTTGTTCATCAGTCACAACTTTAAAACCACCTCCACTTAGAAAATCCTGTTGAGAAACAGTTTTAAAACTTCCGCCTTTTAAAAATTCTTGTTGTGATATATTTGCCATATTTTTAATTTAATCTTTTTAATGTCCCGTCTTCTTGAACCTCTACTCTAACACCTTCTTCATTTTCAAGTATTTGTCCTGCTTGAACTTGTTGTTCGCCTATTGTAAATGTTTGAGTTTCAGTTTCTTGCGTCTGTTCTCCTCTATATAAATCTAATCTTAAATTATTATCAGTTAAAGAATTTTCATCTAACTGAGGTAAACCAATAGTTTCTCTTAAATTATTAAGTTCTACTAATGGATTTTCAGCTAACTGATTTAATTTAATCATAAAGTTAGCAGGAGTATCTGATATTTTAGGAATTAAAGGTTCTAAGAAACGCTCTTCACTTTCAGTAACCGCTGTACCTGATAATCTATTACGCATTTCAGCTACTTGTGAAACAACTTGGCTTTTTATCTTTTGAGCTTCTGCACTTCTTAATCTGCCCATCCATTCTTGCATAGTACCTTTTACTACTCCGATAGGATTTTCTACATCTTTAAATACTTTTGTTTTATCTGCTCCACTAATTAAATTCCTTAATTTAACAGCTCTATCCACTGCTGTCTTTACTGTTGGTTCGCCAATAAATCCATCAGGGTCTATTTTCTTGACTTCTGCCATTAAAGCATTCTCTACTTTCTTGATAGCTTCGACTGGTTTATTATCACTTAATAATCTTGATAATCCAAACATATCAAAGTCAGCTAATGGGATTGATTGCATTACTGTTGATATTAAAGAGTCTCCCAATTCTTGATTTTGCGTAGGTTCATATCCGAAAAGTCCTCTCATAATACTTTCCCTAATCTCTCCAGTGTTAGCATCAGGTTGTTCTTTTAAAGTAGCTTTGATAATTCTTTCAATTCTTGCACTTTCTTCATTAGCAATTCTTGTACCATAAATGACTTTTCCTAATTGAGCTGTTAAAACATCAACATCTTTACTACTTAATTCTCCCTCTCCAGTAATTTTTCTACGAGCTATATTCTGTGCGATAGCGTTAACTCCACTTTGTAAATCAGGGAAAGCAAACATATCTCCTCCAGCGACTAAACTATCAGTATTACCAACATTACCAGGATTATTACCTCTAGCTCCGACACCTAATGTTCCAAACTGGCTTTCTTGTTGCATTATGGCGGTAAGAATTTCCCAACTAACACCAAATTGTTCTGAAGCGTTTTGTACTTCTTCACTCGTAACTGGACTATTAGGAGAGACACTTTGAATATAATTATCTATATCCTGAGGAGTTTCAAACTTTATATTATTAAAAATGTTACCTACAGCATTTCCCCAATTAGGGTCTGTGGCATAAGAAGTAAAATCAAAGCCATCTATAACCTTAGAAGGGTCTGTTGGTACTCCCGTAATAGGGTCTGTTGATGGTGAAGTAGAGAAGTCTTTAATTGTCTCACCAGTTTGAGTGTCTATTAAAAGAGAACGACCATCATCAGTCTTTATAACTTGCGTATCTGCTTTATCGTCTGCAATATCAGCTAAACCTAAATCCTTTATAGTTTCACCAGTTTGTGTGTCTATAAGGACTTTTCTGCCTCCTACCTCTACTATTTGAGTTTTCTGTTCTTCTGCTAAATCAAATACTCCAGCTTCAGAGGCAAGTCTAGTTGCTTCTGCGGCACTAGGAGCTGCTTGAATACGACCTAAGGTAACTGCATCTACGCCTTTACTCGCCGCTTCAACGGCTACATTCTTAATAGCTAGTTCTTCTGCTTCTTGTTTTGCTACTTGTTTCTCTTTGGCTTGTTGAGCGTTTAATTGAGTTTGCGCTCTTTTTTTATCTTCTAAAGAAAACTCTGGTGATTGTAAAATAAGTTGAAGGTTAGCACTCTTAGCGGCGATTTGTTCTCTTATAGGGTCAAACTTCTGTGCTACCGCTCTGTCTACCTGTTGTTGGGCTAAACCTATATTACCCCTAGACGCTTCTAATAATGAAGATACAGAAAGGGCTTGTATGGCGTTAGTACGCAGTCTAGCGGTCTGTAGAGGTCGTAGTCCTCCTACTGTAATACCTCTCCCTGTTGCCTCCTGTTGAAGCTGTAAAGGGATTGCTTGTGCCTCATTCTGGATTGCTTTGAGTTGAGCGGTTAAATCAGTCTGCATAGTTTGTAACGCAGGTAATCCAGCCTCTTGTTCTTGTTCTGCTCTAAAAGCTGACTGACCTACTAAACCACCTGTAAGCTCTTGTAATTGTTCTGTAAGACCTTGAGCCTCTTGTTCTGGTTGAGTTAGTTCAATCTCAGGAACTTCTAAATCAGCTACAGGAAAAACAGGTTGTTCTTGTACCTCTGTAATATTAAAAGGAGTTGCTGGCTGAAGTCTTTCAGGAGTTATAGGTTGAGTTTCAACACCCTGTGCGTTAGTAACCACGCCAGTGTCTGAATTAAATTGTGATTCGTCTTCAAAAGTTTGTATTGCCATATTATTGTATTAAACCAAATGCTTTTAAAATTGCTACTAAATCACCGATTGTATATCCACCCCAAGTTGCTGTATCATCTGATATTCCTGATGTATTCGCAGCAAAAGTGGCGGCAGTTTGTGATATAGTAGTTTGTTTAATTATAGGTGTAGTATTAAAAAAACCTAGTTTCTGGTCTGATGCTGTACCAATTTTAGTTCCATTATTACGACCTAATTGGATATTTTGTCCGTTGTTAATCTGAATCAGTTTATCAAAAATATACCTGTCTACTTTGTTAGACATTTCATCTTGTACTATATCTCGTATTTGTTGTTCACTTAATGCCATTAAAAAACTTGTTTATCTATTATTTCATATTTATAACGAAGCCCTGTAATAACCGCTCCGCCCGTACTCTCAATCTTAAACTGGATTTCTTGATACTGTGGAAGATTAGCACCACTACTTTCTATATTTAAAGCTCCGTGTGAAATATTATCATCTGTCGTGTTCGTGAATACTGTCGTATAAGAGCCTCCGTCTATGTCTTCGTCTTTACGGTATTTAAGAACTATCTGTCCTGCAGTTGGTAAAGGTTCTGTCATAACCTCTACACCGATTAACTTTTTATACTTACTAGGGTCGCCATCATTTAAGATAAGACTTTCATACTCTGAAGCGAGTGTGGTTGAATATTGTTTTAAATTACTTGTAAAGTTCACCGAACCATCATTAGAATGAGCTATCCACCATATATTACCTGTAGCGAATATACCTTGATAAGTTTTTTGACTAGCACTTTCAACTTCTTCTTCTATAAAGTCTAACGTCAATTTACCTTTACTATTAACAACCCATATACCTCTTCGTGCATCTCCGTTTAAATTAAGTGTCATTGGAAAATATAGTTTGTTATCCTTAACCATATTTGTTCTAGAAAAAACATTACTACTATCATCAGTAGTAAATTCATTAACTGTAATTGCTTGTTGTCCTCCAATATATTGTTTTATGAAAACCTTACCTTTATCAACACCAACACCAGAACCTATACTATTTGCAAAATAATTAACTACGCCTATCAACTTATTTTCAAGACTAGATAGATGTACTATATTTCCTCTACCGAAATCTACTCTTTCGCTTAACGTGGCTAAAGAACTATCCCTATCCCATAAATAAACAGTTGATTTTTGGTCTGCGTTACTTATTCCATCTGTTACAGTAGCGATTGCAAGATAATTTCCATAGGCAGTAGCGGCGGTTATTAATTCATTACTCGGTAAAGTAAGAACTTTATCATCCCAAACTGTATCATTTAATGAATGAACAAAATTATCGTGAAAGAAATAAGCTATATCATCATTTGGGTGGTGGACTGGTTGAGTTACTATTGTAAAAGAGGTAGCGTCATAGAAGGTGTCATCAACTCCTGTAACTCCATCTAATGTAAATTCCATTAAATACCTTGACCGCCAAACATATATCTTATTCTTATAGGTGAAAAAAACATCTTGATTTGCATTTGCAACTCCACTTTTTAAATTATTATCAGCTGTCCAATCTGCTAAATTTAAACTACCGCTATCTATCGGTAAATTATAAAGCTGAATTTTAGCATCTGATGTGTCTTTTCCTAATCCATATAACACTTTGGTAGTCCCTGGGCTTACTGAGTTATCCTGTGCATAAAGAAACTTAACTATATCTCGTGCTTTCGTTTCTTGCGCACCTGTTATAGTTTTATAATGAGGGACTAACTTTTTAGGAAAGGTGAAAGAATCAAAGTGTTTTGTAATTGAATACTTATTACCACTCCTAACACGCTTATCCTCTGAAATTCCCCCGTCAAATCTTGTTATTATTTTTTCTATTATCATATTAGTATTTGATTATATATCTAAGAACAATAAAAGGGTCTAATATATTATGAGCTGATGCCGCATCTTCAACTGGGCTGTCTGCTATTGCAACTGTATTTATCGTATCTGTTGTTGCGTCCCATAAATCTCCGCTTGAACTAGATTCTTCACCAGCCCAATATGTATTTGTGCCAGCGTTTGAATCTCCTGGTCCACCGCTTGATAAAGCATCATGGTCATGAACTGGCAAGCCACTTTCTGTGTCTGCTAATAAATGCTCATCTTCTCCACCAGTTTCTCCCATTGTATCTATAGTAGAGGTAGCTGAACCAAAACCTATAATATTGCGACCATTAAGATTAGGTAGACTAAAATTAGCACCTGCTCCGCCATAATAATATCCAATTACTGCAAATAAATCAGCATAAGACGCTACCGCCAAAGACGAACCATCTGCCGCTAACCAACCAGCTGGAGGTGTGCTAGTAGCATAGGCCGTAATAGAGCCTGTTGGCATCATTCCACCAGCAACTCCAAATTGAGTTGTAGTAGCTAAAGCTGTCGTAGTAGCAAAACTATGGTCGCCTGTCCAAGCATAATTATCAGATAAACTCACCGCTGATGTTTGCCAATTAGGTGCTAATCCACTTCCGTTAGAGGTTAAAAACTGACCTGAAGTTCCAAATCCACTTACTATTCCAAGAGCGTTTGTACCAGAACCTAACAAAATTTGTCCAAATGCTAAAGTACTAGAACCGGTCCCTCCATAAGCTACATCTATAATATCAGAGTTCCATGTTCCTGATATTATAGTTCCTATTCCTGTTAAAAGAGGTAAGGTAGTCGTAGAGGTTTCTATTTTATCTGAATTTAGATTATCAAAATTAGTGTTAATGACAGAACGACTTGCTTTTAAAGTATCAGAGCCAAGAATAGTTGTTATACTCGCACCAAGCATATCTTGATTTGAGGTCATTAAAGGTCTTACTCCTTCAACAGGAACGTAATTATAAAATCCATATAACGTAAAGGCTGATATTACGAAGGCTATTAAAATTGATTTAAGATAAAACATTAATTTTTAGTTTCATTTGTAAGTGCTATGTCGTTCTTAGTTTCTTTTTTAACTACTACAAATTGATTATCCCAAGTTCCAGGCATATCGTCCCAAGATATATCAGCGTCATCCCAAGTATTATCATCTGATTTGTCTTTATTAGTAAGGGATAAAGTATTTTTAGATTCATTTGTGATAGTCATATTATCTATTATTTTCTTGCATTGGTATCATTTGACTTACTTTGTCATCATCTTTATTAGTCGCTAAAGTGAATAACTCACTTTCCATTCTAAATATTTCTTCTCGTATCATTTGTACTCTATCTTTTTTATAAGTAAGTGCGTAAGGTAACGCCGCCTTATAAGCTAAAAGGTAATGATATGGAGAGGGAAAACCTGGTTCTTTAGTTCCTGTGGTAACCTCTGCGGCAGTATAAATAGATGCAGTTCTCTTAAAATATATTTTAAGTCCACTCGTGAGAGTTACGCTTGCTGTAACAGGATAAGGATATAGAAAAACAGAATGTCCTCTACGAGCATATTCTTCAGGTAAACCTCCTCCGCTTTTATACTCTGACAAAGCCTCTGTAATATCCTTTTCGTCTATTGGTTTTAATTTATGGCTGTCTCCGTTGACATCTAAGACCTCAACTCTTTCAATCATTAAAAGACTAGCAGCAAAAGAATAGTCTTGTTGTCCGCTTACTAAATTACCACTTCCTATTGGAAGGTCTGTATAATTAGAGTCGTCAAATTTCCAGTTTTCATTTAGGGCAATCAGTCTACCGACTACTTCCTCATAAGCCATATTAATACGTCTTAAAAGAGTAGCATCAGGAAATGTAGTAGTATCTGCATCTACTAAAGCTCTCGCCTCTAAATTGATATTTTCGATAGTTGCCATATATTTGTTATGAGTAAGTCAGAAGGGACGTAAATCCCCTCTGTTTAATTATAACTGTTAAAGTCTTGTCTTGGATATTCTTACACTATATCTTCCGTCAAAAGTGTTGGTTATTTCTGTAAATGCACCTGGATATGTAACATCACTAGCACCATCAAGCTCATTAACTACCTTACAAACTAAATAAGGTAATTGCGGAGTTAATAGTATCTTAGTTACTGTTCCTGCTGCGGTTGTTCCCAACGCTGATGCTGTACTTGAAGCTATGTTGTTCTCCAAATACATCTGTGAAGACGTTGCAATACCATCAGAAGTCAAAATATTGACCGTAGGAATTGTGTCAGGCGGTGGTGTCAATGTTGAATATGCACCACATACTGTGATATAAGTAGTAGTCGCAACTCCAGAAGTCTGAAGTCGTACTATCTCAACTGTTGATGTAGCACCAGTTAATCCAACTCCGCTATAAGTAGTTCCAGCTAAAACAACCTCATTAGGAGAGCTAGTAGCTTTAGTAAACGGATTTGTTATTGCAATAATCGTAGTAGTAGCGTCTTTAAAATCACCGCCTACATGAAACATTACATCCTTATTGACGCTTATGTATCTACCAGGAAAATCTGGACTTGCAACAGACCCTAAAGGTTGGTCTGGTTCAACTGGAATATCAGTAGCTTGAGTTGCGTAATTCTCAATATTAACATTTTCCATTACGGTTTGTGGTGGAATTTCTGGTATATTCTGTCTTTCTATCTGAGCTCTGACACCCAAGCCAACGCCAATAACAGCAACTAAACAAAGTATACCAAAAATGATATTTCTTTGTTTAATTATTTGTTTAATTTTTGTCATTGTATTGTTGGTTATAGCCCTTTTAATTCGCCTCGGGCTTTTTTGGCTTCGTACTTCTTTGGATTCTGTAATTTATACGCCTCCAAGAAAGCACTTAATTTTTCAGCTTTTGGTTCTTCCTTAACTTCTTCTTTAACCTCAGCTGACTCTTTTTTCTTTGTCATATTTGTAGTCAGTTACGGGGAGAATCGTGGAGCTTAGCTATCCTTTAAATATTTTATAGCATCTTGTAAAAATTTTATATTATCCTTAAAAAATCCTAATCCAGAATTACAACTATAACATATTAATCCTCTTACTTTTCCTGTGCTATGGCAGTGGTCTACACATAATCTCTTTCCTTTATTTTCTGATATTCCACATATTTTGCATAATCCATTCTGATTTACAAACATCTGATTATATTGTTCTAATGTAATACCATAAAGTTTTTTAAGTTGTCTGCTATAAGTTAAATTAGTATTTTCTTTATACCATTTACTATTTGCCTCTCTGTGTTTTTCAATATTATCATTATTCCATTTCTTGTTAGCTTCTCTTATCCTTTTTAGATTTTTAGCTCTATATTCTTTTGTATATGGCATATAGTTTTAACTCCTTAATAGTCTACCCTGTAAAATTTAATCGGTGGAGGAAATTTTACGAAGATAGACAACAAAAGAAACATTTAAATTTTGCTTAGCTCCACGATACTCCCCGTAAGTGAGATTATTAAGTAAGAGTAATATCAACCAAAAGGTCTGCCTTTGGTGTCCATACTTGCGCTCCGATATTAGCCCATACTGACAATTCTTTTCCAGTCTTCAATGTAACTTTCTTTTCATCATACTGGATACTACGAGGAGCAGCATAAACTGCGGTATTCTTAATACCGAATAAACGATGACCTGAATTAGTCGCAGTTAAAGTACCAACTGTGTCAGTAACGAAAGTACCAGTCCTTACTACATAAACCTCAACTCCACCATAAATTCCACCAAATCCATTATTTAATGCACTATCAGCGAAGTTAAATCCATTAGACATTCCTGCCTGTGTGAATCCTGTTAAGTCGGTGTTCTCTACTACTAAAAACATTCCATTAAACATTTCTGAATAACCTGCTACCTTGCCTGTTAAATCTCCGATAATCTCATTAATGTTTCCTGGTGTTGTGAATCCACCTTCAGGAGTATTATAAGTTTCTCCTGCTTCATCTGTGATTTTATTAATCACATATTTATCAACTACAGTTGCAACTGCTGCTGTCATTTCATCAATAAATGAAGTATAAAGGTCAACTCTTGTTAGAGTCTCTTCAAATTCAAATAAATGAATAGCATAAGTTACCTGTTCACTGACGGTCAATTTCTCGTCAGTTGTTGTTGCTGTACTTACGGCGTAAGTTCCAGCGATAGCTGCGATAGCTGCTGTAGGCTGTGTCATGTAAGGGTTAGAGATATATCGTCCATTTCCTCTATCTACCTTACAAATTTTTTCAGCAACTAAAGCATTACGCAAGTACACTTCCAAAGTTGATTTGAAATATTTAATTCTCCAGACTTCGGACAGCGTACTTGTTCCAATTGTATTCCTTTTTGTTACTCCTTTCGGAGGGCTAGTCATTTCTGCTAGCCTCTACATCTTCAATTAGATTATAATGTAGAGCAGACTGTCGCTTCCCCTATAAAGAGGTTTCCTCGCTCAGTCGTTCAGGCTGCACAGCTTTCGCTTGCTTGCCCCCTGTCGCCCATCTCTGGGCTTCCAAGTCAATCAGAGGAAATTTTATATGACCTTTTGTTTCCCCCAAGTATCTGTCTCTCTGTGGCAATTAACACAGAGTGTTCTACCGTTGTTCATATTCCATAGTTCTTCGCAAGAGTTTGCTTCATCAAGTGTTTCTATTTTATATTCATTGACTATATCAATAAATCTTTTTGGATAGTGGTCAGCATTTAATTCAATGCCCCTCTCTCCACAGAATACACAAGTGAAATTATCTCTAGTAAAAATATCTGAACGCCATTGACGATACTTAAAGAGTCCACGAATTTGTTTAACAAAAGTTTGTTTCTTTTCATCTTTCCAGCAAGGATGTTCTTTACCAAACTTACCAAAATTTGTATTATTCTCTCCAATCATCCATTCCAATTTTCTCCCTTTATTAGGAGATACAGCACCTTTTTTAAAACTTCCACTATTAGGTTTAGTATTGCCTTTCTTGGCTTTGCTAACCTTTAGTTTAGTTTCTTCGGACATTTTAAGTCCGTTATTCCAAGGTGTATGTCCTTTGATAAATGTCATATTATAAGGTTATTTACTTATATTATGACATTTAATTCGTGAAGTAACAAGTTGTTAAGCCATGTTGTTTAGGTTATTTAATAAACCCACCAATTACCTAAACAAACTCCACCTATTTGTTAAGCCCTTTGCTCATAGATTTCTTTTGCTCAATTCTAGCTTCTGCAAGTTTCTTAATTCCCTCATCACTTTCGGGTGCTTTACCTTGTTCAAAGTCTTCTAGAATTTGCTCGTTAGTAACCTTTGAGCTTCCACGTTTGCTTCCACCAGTATTAGTGGCTTCAGCTGTTTTACGTTGTTCTGTTCTATTTGCTAAGATAGCTTTTAAGTCATCATTACCCATAGCTTCAGAGATAGTTATACCTTCTGATTTAGCAAACTTTTCTACTCTTTCTACATCTTCATCATGGACTTTATTTAAAGACCTGATGTCAGCTAAAGAATAGTCGTTTTTAGAAGTATCATCTTCGGACTTTTTAGAAGTGTCTTCTTCTGCAGGTTTAGCTTTGTTTTTTTTCTCAGCTTTCTCTGCTCTAATTTTCTGATTATTAGCAAGTTCTTCTGCTTTGGCTAATCGTTCTTTTAGCTCATCAACTGTTTCTTCTTGCTCTTCCTCATTATTGTCATTTGTAGAAGTTTCCTCTTCCTCAGTATTTAAAGTCTCCTCAGACTGTTCTTCATTTTCCATAGAATTTTGTTAAGGCGGTAAGCTCCGCCAATTATTTATTACTTTCTTTTTGTAATCTTGTTTCTCGTTCCTCCTCTGTTTCTGATGCTTGGTTAGCTAAGGTGTTAAGGTCTCTTAACTGGTTTTCTACTAAAAGGATAATTGTATTACGAGCTGTTATGTTGATGTACGTTTCAGTAGCATCTTCGGTTATATCTAAATCTTTTAAGTTAATTAAGACAACTCCGTCTGTATTACTTTTAATAGAAGCTAATCTTTCACCTATGTATTTAATAGTTAGTTCTCTAGCCTTTAAATGATTTATAGCCTCTTCAGGGAACTTGTTACTTATATCTACTGTCATCATTAAATCTATTACCTGACCTAACGGAGCGTCTCCATCTAAAGTAGGTAAGAATGCTTTATACATTATCTTAGATACATCTTCTGACATTATTTTCTTAACCATTATGTCTTCGGCTTCTGTTAGGTTTAGTTGTAAGAATACTTTTCTAATTGCCTTTAAAAGAGGCAGATTGTCTTTAAATGTTTCTTTAATGAGGCTTAATTCCTCATCTGTATATCTCATTGTTTGTTCTGGCATAGTATTAGGGTGTCTCCACCGTTATTGTATTACTGGTTGCTCACCACCGACTTTTGCCCCTGCTGGGACTGGTTGAGCTTGTTGAACTGGTGCGCTAATCTCTAATGGGTCTATTGCTCCAGTTAATGAAATAATCTTGTTAAATATTGCTTTAGCGTTAGGGTCTTGGAGGATAGCTGGATTACCTGCTATTGTCTGTAAAGTCGTTCCTAAGGTCGCTAACACGCCTTGAGTGTCTCTCTGTTCGCCTGTAACATCAACTTCTACTTCCCATTCAAGATTCTTTAGGACTTTCTTCCATGTCTTAGTCTTAATGTCTGAAGGGCTTATAAAGCGTTGGTTACCCATTGTTTGAAGTTCACTTTCAAGATTAGTTGTTTCTTCTATTGTATCTAAATCTTGGTCTTCTTTGGTTACGTCTTCGTCATTCAATACTTTATTTAAAATCTTTCTATTCACTCTACGAATTGCTTCGTTAGGGACAAACATCTCATCAATCTTCTTAATTTGTTGTTCGGACAATATAGCAGATATTTCATCAGTAGTGTCCATTTTCTTCTTAATAAAAGGAATAACATACTCTCTCATCATGTTTTCAATCGCTAATCCTTTATTCTCGGTCATCAATTCAAAGAGAGAGTGAGCTTCTGCGAGTGCCGCCTCAGTCTGTCTCCACGCTGTACCCGATTTAGGAGCGGTAACCATAGCCTCATTAATACCGTTAATCTGAAGTCCTAGAGCTTCCCATTGTCTTCCAAAAGACTGTAATGATGTTATATCGTGTGATGTGTTATTAATTTGTGTTAAAGGTTCGTTAGTCTTATGTATTAAGATGTCTCCGTTATCTATACTTGAAAGGGCGTTCTGTCCTACAAAGTTACCATCTGATGTTTGATATATAAGCTTAGAAGCAAGGTCTAACTGGTCTTTGATAGCTTTCTGAGAGTGATTAAGCATCCATTGTGCCTCAAAAAGGTTCTCTACTGCACCGATACTCATTGAGCGTCCATCTTCCTTTATAAGATGAGTTATCATATAAGGGTTCTTGACTTCCTTTCCTCTATAAAGAGTGAAGTCCTCAAAAACAGTCTTACCGTTATCGTCTTTCTTTGTCTTACCGTCTTCATCCTTTGATTCTACAAAACAAACTGTTTGCATCTGTTGCACAAAAGTATCTTCATCATCTTCATCATCTGTTAGGTATGAAAGTGGAAGTTCACCGTGCATCTCATAAACAGGTATATAGTTATCAAGATTATCCTTTTTATCTCTACCGACTGTCTCTCTTGAAGTACCAGACTTATCAATCAACTGTTCTACAAAGTCTTGGTCGTAACTCTTATTCTTTCTTAACTGGGCTGGAGTGAACCATAACTTCTCTATAACTGGATTGTTTTCAAAGTCTACTGCATCTACAATTAACTTATTCCAAGGGATTGTCTCAGCGAACAACTCACCATTCTTTTCTATAAACTTAGATACTGCTGAACCATAACGTGAAAGAGTTCGTCCCCAATCATTTAAGAAAACACCGAAGTTACTCTTACGCATCCATTCTCCTATTAAGATAGTAGCCAGAAAGGCGGTTATCTTATTCTTTAGCTTAGTAGCTCTTATAGTGATGTTCCTTCTATCAATATCCGTTGCCCGATACCATATATTAACCGCAGCGATTACAATGTTAAAGAAAGGTTTCTCTCTGTTCTTAGAGTCTGTCTCACCGCTTATGTGTTTAGAATTAAGATAAGCATCTACCTTGTTTATGTTTTCGTATAAATCAAACAGAACATATTTTGATATGGTAGTTTCTGAACCACTTATGTAGTTTTGTTCAAGTTCTCTTACGAGTTCTTGGACTGTTTGATACTTTGCCATATTTATTTTGTTCTAATTTGCGCCCAGAGTACAGTTGAAGAAGCGGACACGTTAAGTCTTAAACAACGATAGTTAAGGTCTGTCAAGATAATCTCATTAGAAGCGTACTGCATTGGGTCTGTCCATAATAAAATAGACGTACTTGAGGCATTATCAAAAGAGGTCGAATGAACCTTATTCTTAAAATGGTCTCCAGCACTAAACCAGTTAATCTCACTTAGTAAAGGTAAATCTTCTGTGTATAAAACATCTGATGTACTGGTAGCTACTGCATCACTACAATAGTCGTCATTAGAACCTTGAACATCAAATACAGCATTAGCACTACTAGAGGCTTTTAATACTTTAATCGTATAAATAGCCAAATCTCTGTTGCCTATCTTACTGACATAACTAGAGGTAGCTGTGTTTCCACCTCCACCTGTAATCCCGAATCCTACTCCTGTTGTAGTAGTACCGTTCTTAGTACCTATAACATCAGAAGCATAGTCAACAAAATCACTATCAGCTAAGCCTAACTCTGGTTCACCTACCATGATTACTTTGCCATCTTGGTCTGTAAAGACTTGCTCTCCGTTAGGGTTTACTAATTCCCCTTTAGGAGCTGTGAAAGCGTAAACTGATACGCCGATTATCAACACTATTATAAGAAGACTTATCCCATATAGTGCTGATTGTGTTGAATGTTTCATAGAATATATTAGTTACTTATTACTTTCACTTTTAAAGTTAAATTGGTTTGTTTCAAATTGTTCCTTTTGGCTTAGGACTACCTTAGACCTCTCCTCGCTCTGTTCAGGCAACATCTTAGCCATAATGACGAAATACATTCGCATTTGCCAAGTATCTGAATCATCAGGACTTCTACCTATTGCTATTTTAATATCTTCTTTAGGAGTAGCAAACTGCTTGCCATCTCCTTTAGAAGCATCTTGATAATGTGATAATTCCTCTATTACTTTCTCTTTATCTTCACCTGTTACTTTACTGGCTATTTTATGGTTGTTAACAAGTTTAGATAACTCGAAGATACATTGACATCTTAAATTCTTGTAATCACTTATTAAAGGTGCGTCTCTTGTATAACTTACGTTAGGTAGTCTAACAATATCTATATCGGTCTTAATTGGACTATAAGAGCCTTTAAAACCTATTATTCCATCTAACATTGAACTGGAAGCAACTCCTGCGCCTACTCCAATAGCGTCTACTGCTATGTGTGAAAAGGGTATTCTTTCTTGTGCGGCGAATTCTCTAGCCTTACTTATTATTCCTTCTGTATTAAGTCTTTCAAAAGTTTCACGTCTATATTCTTCTAAGCCTTCCCAGAAGCTAAATTTGACCTTATCACTTCCATCTTCAGCTACATCTATAATTAGATACTTTTCATTATTCTTAACAATAGTGTTACTAAATACATCTACTAAAGCATCATAATGGAATAAAGCACCTTGATTATCAATATGCTCTGCTAATACTTCTTGACGATAAGATTCCATGTTACCTTCGTACTCTTTTAGCATTGCATCTAATTCTGTAACTGGTAAGTATGGATTATCTTTAGAGGTAAAATGAAATGCTTCAAAGTCTAACCCCATTTCCTTAAAGTCTTTCTCTACCCTTCTAAGGTTTGGATTCTCTTTCTTTGGAGTTCCAATAAAGTCTGCTGAACCTCCAGTATCTAGAAACATTGGTCTAAATATATCTATCCAAGATAAAAAGAAATTCTTTAAAGTATCTACCTCATCAAAAGTAATGTGTATTACATCAGTAAGTCCACGATAGTTCTCTCTGTTCTCGTAACCACCGATATAAATTGTTGTAAATTCGTTATCTTCGTTAGGTACTCTCATTTCTAACCGCTGTTCGTTAGACCTTGCTACTCCTTGTAATCTATTTTTTAAATACTCCCAAACAATCTTTCTTGCTTGTTCTTGAGTAGGAGCGATATATAAAACTTTTCTGCCTGTTGCAAAATCAGTCTTTAATAAGCCAAGTTTTTTAATGCTTGCTGTTGCCTTATGGCAAATATTCTCCACCTCTAGTGCTGTCTTACCACCTTTTCTTCCTGCTCTAATGGCTTTAAATCTCGCTGGACTTAATATTATCTTTCGTTGTTCTGGATGCAATTTCAAAAGCTTCGTCATATTTAACAATTAAGTTTAATTCGCCTTCTGCTGTTATATTTTGTTGAGCTTTACCAAAGTATTGTTCCATTAAAAACTTCTGCATTATAACATCACCATCTTTAGCTTTCTTGATGGCTTTTTCTGTTATTGCTTCAATATCTTTTTTACCAATGTACTTTTTTATACTAGGTAAATTTTTACTTCCTTGCGGTCTTGGCATATTAATATTTAACTCTTTTTTTTATCTAACCTTAGTTAATCTCCTCATCTATAACATTACTTGCCTTTTGAGCAAACATTTCTGCTAACTCTAGGTATTCAGTAACCTTTTCTAACTCTCTACTAGCGGTAGTACCTATTACTTCTCCTAAACCTTTAAGGTCTGATTGAGTTGCTTCTATAAGTTTTAAAAGCTCTTGTGTTTTTTCTTTTGCTGGATTCATAGATTTATTTCGCTTGTTGGGCGTTAATTTGTTGGATTAAGAAGTTCGCTGCTTTATTACCGTTGTCGGCTTTTAAGCTAATGTCTTCATAATCTTTTATTTTAAAGTAAAAAGCTATGTTAGATACTATAAGAGCTAAGACTAAAAGGTCTCTGAATGTTAAATGTTTCCAAAATATAAGATTAGGATTGGCATTGTTTGTGTCTAATTCATCTTGATTGGTATTTGGCATGTTTGTTTAGTTCGTTAATTATAATATTAAGCTCTAACTTTGTTAAAGGTTTCTTCTTAATTTTCTTCTTTTTATCCACAAGCATATATTAGCTAGTGTTTATAAGGGTTATATCTCTATTGTATAACTATCAGTTATATTATATAATTAGTGTATGAGGATTTAACCTCTGTTAAGATAAATATATGAAATACAAAGACTTTGAATATTATTTGATGAGTAAGTTCATTGAATATAATACACAAGTATTAGATGATGAAATTCCAGACGCTTTCGGGGAGTGGCTTGAAAACCAAGATGTTCAAGAAATTATTAATTATGCTGATGAATATAAAAAATTAACTTAAACTTATGTATCTAACAGAATATCGTAAAAACCTTTTAAGAAAAGAGAATAACCGAGTCGCTTTGATTCTTCTTGTTCTGTTTCTTTTAAGTGGATTAACTATCTTTTAACC